>Ga0075766_123_pt2 | contig 4292 bp, 2 predicted proteins | sample RifGroC1_FD_68443 | JGI IMG/M metagenome (GOLD analysis project Ga0075766, IMG submission 68443) | Microgenomates bacterium GW2011_GWC1_39_12 | reverse complement strand
TTCCTTGGCTACATCGGTGGCTTCTCCAACGACAATACCGATATCAGCAGCATGGAGCGCTGGAGCATCATTGACTCCATCTCCCATCATGGCAACGATTTCCCCCTGTTTTTTGAGAGCGTTTACAATGCGGAGTTTTTGGTCAGGAGTTGTTCTGGCAAAAAGTTTCGCGGTAGAGACAATAGATTTCAGCTCTTCATCGTTCATTGTTTGCAGTTGGTCTCCGGTAATAATTTCCTGTTCAGATACAGAAGTTCCCAGTTCCGATAGGACAAATTTTGAGGTGTTCGGATAATCTCCTGTGATGACGATTGTTTTAATTCCGGCAGTATGAGCCTTAAAAATTGCATCTTCAACACCAGAACGTACGGGATCAAAAAACGCCAGCATGCCGACCCATGTCATATCGCAGGTTGCATCCAATGGTTCAATTTCTGTTTTTTCGCTTGAAACTTCTTTTTGAACAAATCCAATGAGCCGCTTTCCGTGCTTGGTAAGCGTATTGATTGTTTCAAGAATGGTGTCTTTTTCTGGTGGATCAAGGTTGGTAAAAGAAAGAAGAAGTTCAGGAGCACCGTTTACAAAGAGCATATGATTTTTATCTGTCCACGAATAGAGGCTTGTAGAGAAACGTTCTTTTGGAGAAAAAGGAATATTGTCAATCTTTTTATGAGTCGTTAGTAGTTGTTCTGCTTCTTTTTTTCCCCATGCAAAGGCCGCAATCATCATCGGATCATCAAGGTCGTTGGCAAGAACGACTTGGGTTGCAAGATCATGCGCATTTCCGATGTGTTCAACAACTTCCATGGATCCCTGGGTCAGCGTTCCGGTTTTGTCGATGCAAATGACTGTTACCCCGCCGAGCGTTTCAGCAGCGGCAAGTTTTTTTACCAAGCCTCTTCGCTTGAGAATCCGCTGCATGCCGATTGCAAGAACAACAGTGAGAGAAACAAGCAATCCTTCCGGAATGCTTGATACTGCAAGGGCAATAGCAGTGACAAACAGCTCTGTCATGCTGAATTGATAGAGAAGTCCGATGGCGATAACGAAAAAAAGAAGTATTGCAATAGCGCGTACCAATTGTGAACTGAATGTTTTCAACTGTTTTTGCAATGGAGTAAGTTCTTCCGGTTTTTGAATCTTCTGTGCAATTTCTCCCATTTTTGTTTGCGCTCCGGTGTGCGTGATCGTGAATATCCCCTGCCCTGAAGACACGGTTGTTCCCATAGATACCTCATCCTGTCCTTTTTTCAAAACCGGTACGCTTTCACCGGTCAGCATTGCTTCGTTCATGTAGAGTCGGTTTGCAGAAAGAAGGATGCCGTCTGCTGGAACTGCACTTCCCTGGTGGAGAAGGACAATATCTCCAGGGACAAGGTACGTGGTGTGAATGGTTTGTTGTTTTCCGTCCCGTATGACGGTTGCGGAATGCGTGATGTATTTTTTCAACGCTCGTAATGCCAAACTAGCTTTTCGTTCTTGAATATATCCAAGAGTGGTATTGAGAATGACAGCAAACAGAATGATAATTGTATCTGATATATGGTTGATAAGGATGGTGAGGATTGATGCAAATAATAGTACATACACCAATGGATTTTTCAGTTGCGAAAGAAACACTGAAAGATTACTTGGCGGAGGCGCTTCGGGAAGAATATTAAGTCCAAATTCTGTTCTCCGTTGTATTACCTCGCGCTGCGATAGTCCTTGATATTCTGTTTGCATGTTATGGTTTTATGACAAGTGATGCCGATACGATGAGAAATATGCCGATGGAGTTAAGGATAAATGAAATGCAAAGAAACGGAACTGTTTTCATTTTCGATAATCCCATGAGGCTGACCCCAAGTTCATCGGGAAGGGGTGAGGCAATAATGATGGCGCCAATAACCGGCAGCGTCCAGGAAAAATATTTTGAATGCAGAAGTTTTTTTATATGCTTTTTATGATCGACGTGATTGTAAATATCCGTAAGTTCGTTTGTTAAATTGTCTTTCACGAGATGAAAAATGGTTATATCCCCTACGACTGCTCCGAGTCCAGCTATCAAACCGATTTCTATCGGGTGAAGCGTTTCTGCGAGAATAAGTAGTATCAACGCTCCTGTGGCAACCGTGAATGTTGACACAAAAAGGATTCCGGCAATAAATGCGCCGATGTAGCCGCCGTTGCCGAGGTGGGTAAGTAACGCATGGAATTGGTTGTTTTGTGAAAGCGCAAACGCAACGCACAATCCCAGGAAGGTTATAGTGAGGTTTTTATATTTCCATGCGGTTGCATGATGTTTGGCAGTAGTACGTCGCTTGCGGCGCATGTATTAAGTATACACTATAGAACACTGTATTTATCCGTAGAGTATATATTTCTATCTGTTACCCATAACAAATCTCTACGATCGGGGGATTTTGTTGTAGCTAAATTTCTTATTATTTCGTTAGGCAGGTGGCGGCGGCGACGGTGTCGGATTTGTCGGTAAAGCGCATGAGGATAACGCCGCTAGTAGCGCGGCCCAATCGTGGAATGGAAGCAATGGGAAGTTTGACAACCTGGCCCTTGGTTGAGGTGATGATAAGTCCTTCTGTATCGCTTGGGATAATCTGCGATACAATGACTTTTCCTGTTTTGTCTTTTACATCTGCTACTTTTACTCCTTGGCCACCCCTCCTCTGTTTTGGAAATCCAACTATTGCTGTTTTTTTACCGATCCCTTTTTCCATGATGGTGAGGAAATCATGTGATTTATTTTCTTTTGTGATCACATCCATGCTGACAAGATAATCGTTGCCTTTAAGAAGTATTCCGCGTACTCCCATGGTATCTCTGCCTGTTCCACGCACCTCTTCTCCGTTAAAACGGATTGATTTTCCTTCATGGGATACCATGAGGATTTCATCGCTTCCGCCTGTCAGTTTTACCCATTCCAGTTCATCTCCCGGGTCAAGTTTGATGGCAACCAGTCCGTTCCGTCTGATATTTTCATATTCTGTTAATTTGCTTTTTTTGATGACTCCCTTTTTTGTCGCCATGATGATGAATTTGACGCCTTGTTCTTTTTGCGCTTTGGAGTCAAGGGTGTAAGTCAACATAGAAGTTACTTTCTCTCCCGATTCGATGTTAATGACGTTGACGACTGCCTGACCTTTTGCCTGACGGCTGGCTTCCGGCAGATCCCATGCGCGTACCTGGTAAACCTTGCCTTTTTCTGTAAAGAATAGAAGATTATCATGTGTTTTTGCCGATACCACCATGTCGATTGCGTCTTCGTCTTTTGTGGTCATGCCGATGACGCCTTTTCCTCCGCGTTCCTGTGTTTTAAACGAGGTTGGAGGAACCCGTTTGATATATCCGGATGTGCTCATCGTGATAATGGTATCTTCATTGGGAATGAGCTGTTCTTCGCTAAATTCTCCGACTCTGCTTTTGTATACTTTAGTTCGCCTGTTGTCTCCGTATTTTTCTTTGAGTTTGATAAGTTCGTCTTTAATGACTTTAAATATTTTCTCCGGGTGTTCCAAGAGGTCATTCAGATACGCAATTGTTTCCCTGATCATTGCCAGTTCATCTTCGATTTTCTCTCTCTCAAGAGCAGCAAGTTTTCGAAGCTGCATGTCTAAAATGGCGATTGTTTGAATTTCAGAGAGTTTAAACCGAGCCATCAATTTTATTTTTGCCTCATCCGCATCTTTGCTTTTTTTGATAATTGATATGACTTCATCAATGTGATCAACGGCAATTTTCAGTCCCTCAAGGATGTGTTCGCGTTTTTTTGCTTCTGCCAGTTCAAATTCGCTCCGCCTACGAATGACAAATTGGCGATGTTTCAAATATTCTTCAAGAACGAGTTTGAGCGTACATGTTTGCGGTGTATTATCGACAAGAGCAACCATGTTGACTGGGAATGTTGTTTGGAGATCCGTGTATTTATATAAATTGTTGAGTACCTGTTTTGGATGTGCGTCTCGTTTGAGTTCCACAACGACTCGGATGCCATGTCGATCTGATTCATCACGAAGATCCGATATGCCATCGATTTTTTTGTCTTTTACAAGGTCTGCAATTTTAATAACAAGATTTGCTTTGTTTACTTGGTAGGGAAGTTCTGTTATGGAAATAGCTGATTTCCCCTGCCCGATTTCCTCAATTTCTGCTTTTCCGCGCATGACGATTTTCCCTTTTCCTGTTCCGTATGCGAGTTTGATTTCATTGATGTCGTAAATTGCACCAGCTGTCGGGAAATCCGGTCCCTGCACAAACTCCATGAGTTCATCAAGGGTCGTATTAAAAGAATACTC
>Ga0075766_160_pt1 | contig 5016 bp, 5 predicted proteins | sample RifGroC1_FD_68443 | JGI IMG/M metagenome (GOLD analysis project Ga0075766, IMG submission 68443) | Microgenomates bacterium GW2011_GWC1_39_12 | reverse complement strand
TTTTTGAAGCTAAAATATAAGATATTATGTATAGTGTACCTTAGCACTCGGGAAGCACTAGGGCTAGAAGAACAATTATTTAGAGCATAATAACGCTCTAAACTGTATATTCTGAAGCTAAATGAAGGAGAATACGAAGCAATAGCGTGAAAAGTAGCTTATAGTATCGTGAAATTAATTATCCACATTAGCTATAAAACTATAGGATAGACTGTATCAAACTATATCATGCCCACTTCCCTGTCTCCCACTTCTTCTGTGTCAAATTCCTCTCCAGCGAGTAGTTAATAATGCTGCTAAAAAAACAATAACACACACAGAAACAAATTCAATGATTGTCTTCTTATAGAGTTTTTGTGACAGATACTCTTGGGCCATCCCAACTGTGCTATATAAAACTGATGAGAGAAGAAGTGCGATCATCGTCGTAGGCATTGGCCACAGAGAAAAGGCCCACGACAACTGAGAAAGAACGACAGCAAGAGAAATACTCAATGCTATCACTCGCCCACTCGCCTTTTCGGTCAGTTCTACACTCCATAATGCTGGAAAAATGTGCAGCCAACTAATGCCGCCAATAAACAGGGAATTGAAAAATGGATAAGACCGAAATGATAAAATGGTTAAGACTAATAGATAATACGTAATAATTGTTAAGAGAAACCCAACAGAACGCGCTGCGCGAAGAAGAGCTATGGTTCTATTGGCCGCAACGTTATAAATATTTTGTGTCAGTAAATATCCATAAAGCCCAAAAGCGTAAAGAAAAGCAACAGGAATTCGCGTCAACCACCGAGCTGGAAGCAAAAAATAAAAAAGAGCAACAGCGGCACTATATAACGTGAGTGGTATCAGTAATGTAAACCACTCGACTCCCCGAAGGTCATCCCGAAGACCAAATGCAGAACCAATGTAGGTAATAGCGGCAAGAAGAACAACAAGTGGGTAGCGAATATACTCAACTGATATAAGCTGCGTTAACATGAGGATGAGTGTTAAAAAAAATGTAATTACAATAAATTGCTGCCGTTTCGATAATTCAATATGACGTTCCCACCGAATCCATTTTTTTTTCATCCACGAAGGAATAACTATTATCGGCATCTTCATATATATATTTATTGTACTTCCTACCTTGACATTTCTCAAGAATTGGATAGACTACCTTGATATGAGTCAAACCGCATTACAAGATCAGGCAATTCTTTGTGCGCTCGCACAGAACTGGAAAGAAGCAATACGGATAAATCTCCAAATCATAAAACAAGAACGAACAAATATCGATGCGCACAATCGACTTGGATATGCCTTTATGAAAAACGGACAGCCTATTAAATCCAAAGAAATTTTTACAAAAGTACTCAAATTAGACCCATACAATCAAATTGCGCAAAAAAACCTTAAAAAAATTAGTCTTTTGAAAAAGGGGGCTATCACGATAGCTTCCTGTGAAGATATCTCTCCCCTCCTATTTCTTGAAGAACCAGGGAAAACAAAAATCGTGGATTGTATCAATACTGCTCCCATGAACGTACTTTCTGTTTTAACCTGTGGTCAAAAAATTCAACTTGTCCCAAAGGCACATAGTATTGATGTTCGAGACATGCAGAATGCATATATCGGCGCACTCCCTGATGATCTTGCATTTCGACTGCTTAAACTTATGGATGCCGGAAATGAATACGCGGTGTTTGTCAAAGGAGTATCAAAAAATTGTGTCTCAATATTTATTCGGGAGACCAAACGAGGAAAGAAATTGACCAATCAACCATCATTCATTGGATCAACCAACTATATGCCATATCAACGCGGAGGAAATGAAGAGAAGAAAATGAAACTCCCATCTGAAGATGAGGACACAGATCTTCCACCGGCAACAGAAGAAGAAAATTAATACGGAAGATAACGTTTCTCGAATAACTTCCCAAGCCTGAGTATCAGATCTCCCCGCAGAATTTCAGATGTTTCAACATCCGTACAGCCATACAATGATTGAATAACTTTACTTGTTGTTGAGATTAAGCGTTCTTTGGTGCCTGTAAGCTCACAAAGACCATCATACAAAACATCATCATTACCAACAAACACAATGTATCCACCTAATTGTTCAATAACCCGTGCAACCCGTGATCCAATTCCTAACATCGATGTCGTATTGTAAATAGCAAGTCGAATAGCATCTTTTCGAATCTCAACAGATCCAAAGATATCACCCACAATGCCGTCGTACGTCTTTTGGTCAAATTGAACTGCTCTCGATCCATCAGGAAACGACATCTCTGTTCCAATTAAACGAGATCTGAAATCAAATATGCCCGTTGAACTTGCATCTATAGCACGCGTTGCCAACCACACTCGAACCATATCAATAAGAGTTAGTGATGAGGAACGAACAACAACAGAAAGTGACGGAAGAAACAATGAACCGTGTCGCTTTTCAAGCATATCAAGCTTCCATAATGAAGCTATGCTATACGACCCATATCCATGAAGCGCTTCTAAGCGTATATCAGATGGAATAGTCAATATTACGTACTGTGAACGCTTCGTATCCCAGCTTACAATCACAGTTGGCTCTCCAATAAACACAATTGAATTTCTTATTGGAACACCAGGTGTTCTCCACCAGACAGTTATACTAACAACAATGAAAATAAAGACAAATAGAATAACTAATCTTCTTACCATTCTTTTTTTCCTTTTTTGATAATCTCAACTTGCGGAAGTTGCCATGCCCCTGATCCTGTTTGATTCTGTGCTTTCTTTTCAAGAATCGATTTCTTTATCTTTTTCTTTTCATGTGTACGAAAATCACTTGACCCCATATACACTACCTCCTTTCTTTATTATATCCCGAATTTCTTTTACTAGGATATGAACAAAAAATACATTATGAATAGTTGCGAGTCGATACCCTAATAGTTCTCGAACGTGAAATAGATGGTGAATATATGCTCTACTATAATTTTTGCATGTATAACATTGACATGTTTTGTCAATCGGCTGGACGTCTTCTTCAAATTCCTTCTTTGAAATAGAAATTTCACCACCCTTAGTCAATACTATTCCCATACGGGCAAGTCGTGTCGGCTGAACGCAATCAAATGTATCAACACCATGCGCAATCAGAGGAATAATATCATCAATCTCTCCAACGCCTAATAAATGCCTTGGTTTATCGTCCGGAAGCATTGGCATCACCCAATCAAGTACTTGTACCATTTCTTTTTTGCTTTCCCCAACAGCAACTCCGCCGATTGCAAATCCATCAACATCCAAAGCACTTGTAAACCGTGCTGACTCTTTTCGCAAATCCTCATACACACTTCCCTGCACAACTCCGTACAGTGCCTGATAATTTATCCCATGACAACGTTTGTGCATCGCTAGGCTACGAATGGCCCACCGATGTGTACGATCCATTGCTTTTTTCGCATAGTCATGCGTCGTTGGGAACGGCGCGCACTCATCAAACGCAATATGAATATCAGATCCCAAGTCCCACTGCAATTCCATGGACTTTTCTGGAGTAAATCTATGCTGTGAACCGTCCCAGTGAGAAGTAAACGTAACGCCGTCCTCATCAATCTTCACAAGTTCACCAACTGGACGATAATCATCGGGATATACGTTTTCTTTTTGACCATCTTTCAGAGAAATTCTGATATAGCAATATTGACGAATTTCTTTCTGCCTAACGAAAACACCTGAAATCCACCACTATCCGTTATAAGCGGTTTGTCCCAATGCATGAAATTATGAAGTCCTTTAAATTTCTTAATTACATCAATACCTGGCCGGAGATACGCATGATATGTATTGACAAAAAAAAGCTGCGTTCCTAGGTTACTAATCTCCTCGGGAGTCAGTGATTTGACCGTTGCCTGCGTCCCGACCGGTACAAACGCCGGTGTTTCAATATCCCCATGCGGCGTATGTATAACCCCCGTTCGTGCACTGGAATGTTTATCATTTTTTGTACACGTAAAATTAAACGCGTTCATGAGGAATATTGTAACATGAATCTATCCCATCCCGTGCTCGATTTTGAGGCGATGAAGTTTACCAGATATCTCTTCTTCAGGAACTCCATACTCACGAAATAGTTTTGTCGTAATTGAAATTGCGGCTTCAAATTCAGGTTGTATTATTTGTGACACATGCAATGTTTTTAACCTCACCTGATCTTCTTCATGATGTGTCCTGCAGAAAATCGAAATATGTTTGTTTAGCGTTTGTGCATTGGCTATCACCATTTCTTGGGTATGCCTGTCGGGAATTGCAACCACCAATAACTTTGCGTAGTCCACTTCCGCGTGATCCAATACATCTATATCAGCTGGATCGCCATACAACACAGGAATTCCTTTCTGACGTAATTCTCTCGTGGTTGTTTCGTTATAATCAACAACAAGAAACGGAATAGCTGCCATCTGAAGCGCTCTGCCAATATACTTCCCTACTCTGCCATACCCGCAAATAACCACATGACTCCGAAGTGTTGGATTTGTCGCATACAACGCTTCTTCTTTCCTATCCGGAAACACTTTGGGAAACCAACGTCGTGTTTTCTCCCTCATCCAGTAATATAAACCATGGCCTTGGCTAGACAACGGAGCACTCACCAGAATGGTCGTAAACACTAAAGCAACGAGCAATGCGTATTGCTGTTCACTGATTGCTCCAATTGAATAACCTTCTTTTGCAATAATAAAACCAAACTCACTCATTTGAGAAAGCCCAATAGCAACTAAAAAAGCAGTTTTTCTATGGTATCCAACAAAACGGGAAATACAATACACAATAACAGTCTTCACACTAAGGATTCCAATTGTTGCTATCAATAGAATAGGCAGTATTGGAACAAGGAGGGCAATGGGAAGAGCCATTCCAAGGGATACGAAAAATACAACCGCAAACAGATCCCTAAGCGGCCGAATCTCAGAAAAAATCGTATGATTTTGTGAGGTTTCTGAAACGATTAAACCAGCAATAAAGGCTCCAAGCGCAGCGGAT
>Ga0075766_151_pt1 | contig 5139 bp, 5 predicted proteins | sample RifGroC1_FD_68443 | JGI IMG/M metagenome (GOLD analysis project Ga0075766, IMG submission 68443) | Microgenomates bacterium GW2011_GWC1_39_12 | reverse complement strand
GCACTTCTTGGTGGAATAAGTATTCCATACTGTATTAAAGTTCTTAAGATACAACAAACGCAAAAAAAATATGTATTTATCGTATTTTGCATCGTTTCTATACTTGTTACTGTTCACATGTGGAAGCCAAGGGGATACAAAATTGAACAGCCTTCATTTTATTCGGGTATTTATAATGGGACAACAGATACGGGTGAAAGCAGTCCTGTCTGGTCGGTTCGATTTATGGAATACGCTCCGTCAAAACGGATAGATGTTATTGGTGGAATTGCAACTGTCATTGAAAGAAGTCGTACAACGACTGAACATCGGTACACAATAAATGCAACAATACCAAGTCAATTATTGGAAAATACGCTATTTTTCCCCGGATGGAATGTGTATGTTGACGGGAAGAAAACTGATATCGAATTTCAAGATCCGAATCATCGGGGGATCATAACTTTTCGAGTAGATGAAGGAATTCATGAAGTACGGGTGGTATTTCAAAATACGAAAATCCGTACATATTCAGAATATATTTCACTTGCAAGCTTCGCTATCTGTATAATGCTTATGATCCGAGGATGTATATGGAGAAAAAGATAACTCTGTCTGTTGCAATTGCAACATATAATGAAGGAAAAAATATAGATGCCTGCTTAACTTCAATTCGCGGGTTTGCTGATGAGATAATTGTTGTTGACGGTGGATCGAATGATGCAACGTGCGAAATAGCAGAGAAATATCATGCAACAATTATTCATACAGATAATCCACCAATATTTCATATTAATAAACAAAAGGCGCTTGATGCAAGTCATGGTAAGTGGATACTGCAGCTTGAAATAAGTATAACGGTTATTATATTCCACGGAAAAATTACTTTTGGGGACATTTCATGAAAAAAGGTGGTCAGTATCCTGATTATGTTATTCGTCTGGTGAGGCGCGGATATGCGAAATTCCCATGTAAAACAGTACATGAACAGATTGAAATTGATGGTAGCGTAGGATATGTAGCATCACCGCTTCTTCACTATTCATATAGAACAACAGAAGATTATTGGAAAAAGGCTGATAGCTATACAACGCTTACTGCAAGTGAGATGAAATCAACAGGAGTTCCGAATAATGTGCAAACATGGATACAATATATGAATATAAAACCTATCAAAACATTCCTCTCTCTTTTCATTCGTCACAAAGGATTTATGGATGGGTGGTATGGCTTTCTATTTGCCTTTTGGTCAGCACTCCACTTTCCAATAGCGTACAAAAAGTATAGAAAGATGCTATGAAAAAAATAATTTTTCTTTTTATTTTATATTTAATGCTTCCGATTGTTGCGAGAGCAGAATATGTTTTACCGTACCCTTCGTTTATGCCCGGGAACAAAATTTATAAAATAACACGATTCGTCGATAAACTAAAGAATTATTGGTTTTGGGGTGATATTGCGCAAGTGAAATACCATCTCACGTTATCGGATAAATATTTAGTTGAAGCAAAAGTACTTTTTGAATATAAACAATATTTATTAGGTGACGATGCGCTGGTACGGTCCTCAAATGAATGGATTCAAATACAGCCACATCTTAGTCTTGCAAAAAATCATAAGAAAGATATTTCGAAATTACTTGCTACATATAAAGAAGCCGCACAGGCTCATACAGATGTCCTCGGTTCACTTATAGTTCCTGAATTGATGCTATGGAACCCTGAGAAGGGGACACCCACTAATTTATATTTAAAAGAAGATATTGCAAAAGCAATTGACACACGAAAACAATAATATGAGGAGAATTGTATATGCGTATTACATTTTATTATTACTGTGTATTGTTATTTTTTCCTATGGGTTTAAAGATCCGAATTTAACATTAACAAGCTCACCCTTTCTTATTTCCATCTTTCATCAACTCACGTATGTGGTGTATGGGCTTCGCCCGTTAGCAACGCTCATTTTTATTAGCATTCTTTTGGGTCTTTGGAGTTTCTATATAGTTGTCTGCAAGAATGGAGAAAAATTATTTACCAATATAAAACATCTTGCATTTTTTATTATCCTATCAGCGTTCATTCTATCATTTTCTTATCCTGCGTTGACCCATGATTTGTTTAATTATGTGACTACAGCTAAAGTGACATTCACTCATGGGGAAAATCCATATGTTGTTATGCCAATAGAAATTCCGAATGAACCATATCTAGCTTTTACCAGAGCCGCGAATAAATATGCATTGTATGGACCGATATGGATTCTCATAACTGCAATACCACACTATCTTGGCAATAACAATATTTGGCAAACAATTATCATGTTTAAATTATTAAATGCAATTATCTATCTTGTGTTTGTATACATGATTTACAAAATTACTAAATCCTTGAAGAATACACTTTTTTTTGCCTTCAATCCGCTTATTTTGATTGAAACACTTATTTCAGGACATAACGATATTTATATGATGCTTTTTGCGTGTTTTGGGTTGGTCATACTGAAGCAATATAAATTTCTGGGCGCATTGTCATTTTTGGTAAGTGTGTTGATTAAAGGGGCTACTTTTGTTCTTACACCATTATTGTTTATTAAAAATATTTCATTTGAACAGATCTTAGTATTTTCTTATTGGTTACTGGCACTCATATTTTTTATCGCAGCCCCTATTCGGGAGGAACTTTATCCTTGGTATGCAGTATGGCTTGTATGTATCGTGTCATTTCTTCCAATGAAAAAATACGTTTTGTTATATGGATTTACCACAGTTCTTACTTTTGCTTTAGAGTTACGACATCTGCCCTATATGTGGATGGGCTATTATGAAGCACCTGGCCCGATACTCCGCTTATTTCTGACTATGATACCTATTGCAATATATTGTATTGTTCTTTTGGTAAAAAAACTGAACAAACAGATATGAAAAGAAAAACAATAGTAGCTTATTTAATTGGACTCATGATGGTGGCTGTTTTTTTTCGTATCTATCTTCTCCCAACAAATTTATTTTTCGGACCGGAACAGGGAAGGGATCTTCTTGTAGTACGAGATTTGGTTGTTGGTCACAAACTGACACTTATAGGAGCAAAGACGGATATTGCGGGTGTGTTCCATGGGCCGTTGTATTATTATCTTTCGTCCATTCCGTTTTTGTTTAGCGGCGGTAACCCAGTAATAATTGCAGTATTTTTTGCGCTCTTGCAGGTTCTTGCAATTCCGGTATTGTATCTATTGATTATTGAACTGACTGGTAATAAACGTCTTGGATTGATTGCATCAATGCTTTTTGCAATCTCATTTGAGTGTATCGTCTATGCGCGTTGGCTTTCTAATCCGCCAATGAGTTTATTTACGGCAATCCTTTTTACATATTGTGTCGCGCGGTTTATCAAAGGAAAAAAATGGTATCTGGTGGGTGTTGCCATATGCTACGGAGTGCTCGGTCAACTTGAATTTATCAACTATGCGCTATTCGGCGGCATTATCGTTGCATTATTTTTCAGATATTGGAAGATCGTGAGGAAAACACAAATAATGGTACTCATTCTCAGTTGTCTTTTGGGTGGATTAGTTGCATTCGGTACATATGTAATTTTTGACTTACGCCACGGATTTTTTGTAACTAAAGGTATATTATCTCTTCTTCAAGGGGGCGGTTTTCGCGGTTCATTTATAGATGCAGCTGTTGAGATGAGCGGAAGATATATTATGGAAATCGGACGCACATTTGGGATCTTTAATGAAGTGTTTGCTGGAATTATTGCGGCCTTATGTCTGTATGGGTACATCACCATACGTAAGCATCACCGCAATTTAGATATTATTCTAATATGGATGATAGTGCCGATTCTTGTGCTTTTTTGCTTCCGTCACGGTGTGTTAGCACAAGTATTTGTGGGACTGCTTCCAGCATGGATTATTGGTTTTTCTTTCATTATCGAATACCTTTGGAAAACTCCATGGATAGGGAGAATGATAATTACTTGCGTCGTGGCGTACGAATTGATTATGTATTTCTTTTATATACCGATGAATGAACAGGTATTTTTTCAGAAATCTCAATCCCGGATTACCTATGAAAATGAACTGCAGGTAGTTCATAAAATTTATACGCACGCTGCTGGTAAACCTTTTTATTTTCAATCATTTACTATCCCTATCTTTTGGCAGGACGGATGGACATATTTATTTTGGTACATAGGGACGACGAAGTATGGATATGTGCCAGTTGAAGAGGATAAATCAACTATTTATGTGATTATTCCCAAAATATATAATGACCCCTTTCTATCACTATTTCAAAGCAATTGGTATAAGGATACGGTATCAACGTGGGGGAGATTAACGTACAGTTTTTCCCTAGGGGAATTTACAATCGAAGAACGTCAAAAATAATATGAAGAAATTGATTATCATCCTTTTTGTATTACTGATCGTCATTGGTTTTGCAGTCATACCTCTGTTTAGTTCATCCTATCTTCCAACACATGACGGCGAATACCATATTATACGGATTGTTGAATTTTCAAAAATGCTTGCATCTGGATATCTATTTCCACGTTGGGCGCCAACCTTAAACAGTGGATATGGAATACCTATTTTTGAGTTTCATTATCCGCTCCCTAACTATATTGGATCATTGGTTCGGATATTTTCCCATGACGCAGTCTATGCATTTCAAATATCTATGGGGTTAGGATATTTAGTAGCAGCTCTTGGGTCATTTTTGTGGCTTGCAAGCCTGTATGGGCCGTTTGCAGCAGCTTTTGGAGCTGTTGTGGGAGCTTATGTACCCTATTGGTTTGTCGATATCTATGTGAGAGGGTCAATAGGAGAAGTGTGGGCGATTGCGCTACTTTTTTTTACTCTTTGGACAATTGAAAAGAAACGATATATACCCACAGCATTGTTCTGTGGATTACTTATTCTTAGCCACAACATTCTTGGGATGATATTCACTCCGTTTCTGTTTGCATATACAGTAATACGAAATAAAAAGGCAATTGCATGTCTTGTCTGGGGAATCGGACTATCAGCCTATTTTTGGCTTCCTGCACTTCTTGAAGGGAAATACGTGGTTGGATTAAATACGGTTAATTTTAGAGAGCATTTTGTTGCGTTGTATGAATTACTCGTTCCTTCCTGGGGGACGGAATTTTC
>Ga0075766_162_pt1 | contig 5477 bp, 2 predicted proteins | sample RifGroC1_FD_68443 | JGI IMG/M metagenome (GOLD analysis project Ga0075766, IMG submission 68443) | Microgenomates bacterium GW2011_GWC1_39_12 | reverse complement strand
TTCGACTTGCATGCTTAAGGCACACCGCCAGCGTTCATCCTGAGCCAGGATCAAACTCTCAAAAAAATTTCCTATCACCATTTAATTCACCAAGTAAATTTATTACTGCTTGCAAATATGTTAATGTGCAAAACATTGAAAATGAGCGAAAAAAAACCCCGCCTGTGTGCGGGATTTCCCTGAAACACTCAAGCGTGAATCTATTTCCTCATTGCAAAGGTCTATTATATGGAAGTTACCCTCTTCCGTCAATCCCCAAAGAATAGAAGTAGTTATGTGATATTTATCCGATTATTTATATAATAGAAAGTATGCTTCTTTTTACCTGTAGTATCGTCCTTGCTTTAGGTACCCTGCTTACATGGTTTTATATACTACGCATTCGCTTGATACACGCATACTTTTTATTGTTCCCAATTCTCATCATCTACCTGTGCGGTATCTCATTTTTTCTTTCGCTGACAGCTTCTCTAACAAGTTCTCATTTTCTTATCATCCAATTGTTACTACTTATTCCTACCCTCCTAACGGCATTCTTGCATATCCGATCACACAAATTTAAATTAACTCATATTCTATCCACTATTTCTTACCCCAAACATATTCAATGTTCTTTTCCATCGATTATTCTTTTAATAACAATTCTGTTTTTTCTTGTCCTTTCCGGGTGGTTGCGGGCACTAACTCCTACATTATCATTTGACGATGTTGCCTATCGGGCTTCCGCACCAATGCATTGGATACAAAACCAGAGTATATTCCGTTTTCCAACCATGGTTGAACATAAAAATGTTTTTCTCTTCGGTACGGGAATTTTGTATATGTGGCCCCATCTTTTTGATGCAGGAGAACGCGTAGCAAATTTATTGTATTGGACTGCTTTTCCGCTACTTCTTTGCGGCATGTATCTTCTCATGGGTAAATTTACGCATCACATAACATTCAAATTAGGAATACTCTTACTTTTTATTTCTGCACCAATTATCTATAAAAACTTTAATTCCGTTCTTATTCAAGAAACGTGGATGGGAGTGCTGTTGGTCAGTTGTTTCTATATCCTTATTGATACGCTGCAGAATAAAACGACTGTTGTACGTACTTACATATTTCTCGGCTTCACATTTGGAGTGTTACCGCTCATAAAACCGACGGGTTGGTTCTACACAATTTTATTACTTTTCTTCTTACAAAAACCATTTCGTAGACATATTTTTCCTATCATCTCGGGATTTATCATAAGTATATTCATATCTGGATATCCCTCTATTCTCTATCAAAATTATCAACTGTATGGTTCGCTGTCCGGATCACCCGAATTTACCAATATTCATCTTTCATCTCTCACCCCCACACAGTTTATAACCCACTCCATCAGAATCCCTTTTACCTTGATAAAATTCCCATGTTATACCCCAAATTGTCTTACCTCATTTGATATCAAGGTTCAAGCGCTTGCATCCTATCTTGGAGCAACAACAACCTTGGATAAAGAGAGAGAGGAATCATGGATTGGAACATTTCAATATATATCGGCTGACCCAGATAGCAATTTTGGGTTCGGCGGCATTATTTGGTTTTTACTCCTCATACTATCGCTGGTTGATACGTACAGAAGGCTGAGTAAAAAACAGACACTCCCTCTCACACATCAGGTGTTTCTCGTTTTTTCCGGAATCATCCTTCTGCAATTATATGTGGCACGCTGGGAAAACGCTTCCGGAGTACCGTATAAACATCTTATCGGTGCGTTTGCAATAACGTGTGTATTCAGCTATCGGTTATTTGAATGTATCTGGAAAAAAAAGTATCACGTGATCCAATCAGCATTGTATATACTATTATTCATATCTGTCCTTCCGTTGATATCAACAACCATTACATCTATCTATGCATGGTCAATTGGCGATGATCAAGAAGCAATACGTACCATGCGTACAGGACCGAATATCTATGCCTCTTTTCTCTCAACACTTCCATCTCCTACTACTTTTCTTGTTGCCGAACCATCTGCGCCTGATTACCCACTTTTTTGGTTTCAGAGCCACCAAAAAAATATCGTTCACCTTTTGTCCCGATTACCTGAATCGAGTGAAGAAGATAATCTTTATAAAATTCAACAATTGCTGTCTCAGCTAGATATTCATTATGTGATTATTTCCGGAGACACACAGTTAACCAACGAGATTCTAAATACCAATCCTTTATATGCAAAAACAAGCACGGAATTCGAATCTACTCCAATTGACATCATTCACGTAAAATAGACTATTTTTAATACTTTTTACGATACAATCGTATATATGTTTCAATCAATAAAACAACTTTTTTCACTTGCAACGCATAGTAAAAAAATTTGGATAATTCCGATCATTCTATTTCTTATCATCATTGCACTTCTCATTATCAGCGCACAAATCTCCCCTTTGCCCGTATTTTTGTATCCGATTTTATGAAGTTACTGAAAAACCTCAACACGTTTATTATCGCAATCGTGTTAACGGTTGTATATGGAATCGCATTCGGAATAGCAAAAATACTTATGTTCGTGACAGCACCCACACCCCAATCATCTGAATCCTATTGGATACCGGAAAAACAAAAAAGACATACTGACTATCAATCGCCTTATTAACATATGACCATTCTCGGTATATCGGCATTTTACCATGACAGCGCAGCTGCACTTATCGTAAATGGAAAAGCCGTTGCGGCGTTAGAAGAAGAACGATTCACAAGAATCAAGCATGATAACGCATTCCCACACCATGCAATTGAACATGTATTACGACTCGCAAATCTAACCATACAAGACGTTGATGTAATTGCATACTATGAAAAACCCCTCTTAAAATTTGAACGACTGTTGGATTCATTTGTTCGAACATACCCGATGGCGCTCAGACCTTTCCTTCAGGCCATTCCTGATTGGCTGGGAATGAAAATAAAAGTTGAAAATATCATTCGGAACGATGTAGGGTTTTTTAAAAAAATCTATTTTATTCCCCATCACCTCTCTCATGCAGCAAGCGCTTATTATACTTCGCCGTATAAAAATGCAGCTATTCTAACCATTGATGGTGTCGGTGAATATCAAACCACCGCATTATGGCATGCACATAATGAAACAATCACTCCACTTGCTTCAATTCATTTTCCTCACTCAATTGGTCTTTTGTATTCAACATGCACTGCATTTTTAGGATTTAAAATAAATGAGGATGAATACAAAGTGATGGGTCTTGCGGCGTATGGAAATCCAACGTATGTCAATCAAATCAGAAAACTCATCGATATAAAAAATGACGGAAGTTTCCGTCTTAACCTCTCCTATTTCGGATTTGAAACACAATTCCAAATGTGGAATAGAAAATTTGAGAAACTTTTTGGATTACCCCGCAAACCAACCGATCTGGTGACGAAAAGGCATAAAGATATCGCAGCAAGCATTCAATATATAACAGAACAGATTTTTTTCAAAACACTAACACATCTCTATACCCTTACAAAAGAAACAAATCTCGTTATGAGCGGAGGTGTTGCACTAAACGCTCTGGCCAATGGCAAACTGTATAAAGAAACTCCATTTACCGACGTTCATATTCTCGGCTCTGCCAGTGACAGCGGGACAGCCATAGGCGCAGCATTATATACCCATAACTTCCTCGCACCAAAAGCAACACATTTACATCTACCAACCCTCTCATTGGGAACAAGTTGGAGTGATGCGGATATCGAACGGGTACTGAAACAATTTCCGGTAACATACCGGAAAATCGACGATGAACAGACTCTTATCGATAGCGTCGTACAAAAACTCGTACAAAAACAAATTATCGGATGGTTCCAAGGAGCTATGGAATTTGGTCCACGGGCGCTTGGTAATCGATCTATCTTGTCATGCACGAGTCCCAGAAGCATGAAAACGAAAATGAACATCATCAAGCGACGAGAACAATTTCGTCCGTTTGCCGGATCAGCGCTCCAGGAAACCATCCGCGATTTTTTCGAGGTCCCGAAAAAAAAGCATTATTCGCCCTTTATGAATTTCTGCTTCCAAGTAAAAAAACATAAACGAGATGTGCTTGCCGCGATTGTCCATAAAGACAACTCCTGCAGAATCCAAACGGTCTCACCTACCAACGATCGATATTACCGACTTATCAAATCGTATTATAAAAAAACAGGTATCGGGTGCATTCTCAACACCAGTTTTAATCTCAAAGGGGAACCCATTGTTGAAACACCGCGACAGGCAATTGAGGATTTCTTGAAAACGAAAACGCCAATGAACTGTCTTGTCATGAATAATTATCTGATCATAAAGTAATTTGCTTGCGGGAACTATGGGTAAGATTAAGATTTCACATAAAAAAAACGCTTCCGCGGCTACACTATTTCTTATCATAATCCTTGCACTATCCATCTTCCGCGTGTGGCTTATTAAAAATAGAGAAATTGTCGCTATTACCCCATCCCCTCATGATATGCAACTATATATAGAAGGCGCGCAATCACTGGTTCAAAATAAATGGTTTGGCCCATATAATGAACGAATTATCACAAGAGGACCAATATTTCCCATTCTTATTGCCGCTGCATATATCTTACACATACCGCTTACGATTGCATCAACGATATTCTATACAAGCGTATCACTTTTACTTGTGGGTTTTTTTTATGCCACATTAACTCCTCAATGGCTGATAATTCCTTTGTATGTACTGCTTCTTTTTAATCCATTCGTATTCGATCACGAAACATCATTTGAAATAACTCGATCAACTTTTTATCCCGCTTTAACTCTCGGTGTGGCATTAAGCCTATTGGGACTTGTAACCGCTATAACAAAATCCTTGAAGAAGGCGCTATTTTGTTCAATTGTATTCGGTTGTCTCTTTTTTCTATTTTGGTATTACCGCGAAGAGGGATTTTTTATGTTACCTATTATTGGTATTTATTACAGTTATTCCTTATGGAAAGCCTGGAAGAGCAACACTTTATCAAAAAATTATATCATTGCCCTTAGCCTTCCTATAATTATATTTGTGTTCCTTGCCCAAATCCTAAGTTTCATAAATTATAAACAGTACGGCATCTATACGACAAGAGAATTTTCTCATCCGAGTTATTCTTCCGCGTTTAACGCGCTCCACCAAATACAGGATCCCGCAAACAATCCTCTTATTCCGATTTCTAAAAAAACCCGCGCCGTTCTCTATATGATCAGCCCTTCATTTGCCAAGCTCCAACCATTTTTTGAGGGGAACGGAGGGATACATTGGGCAAAAAACAGCGTCGTTTGGACGGGTATTCCGGCAGAAGAACGGGAAATTGCAGGAGGAGCCTTCCATTTTGCTGTACGGGAAGCGGTATGGAATATCACGAAACCGTCGCAGGCAAAAGAACAACAATTTTTTGAACAACTCACAAAAGAAATTCATCTCGCGTGCTCCCAACATTATATCTCCTGCGGCATA
>Ga0075766_161_pt1 | contig 5523 bp, 6 predicted proteins | sample RifGroC1_FD_68443 | JGI IMG/M metagenome (GOLD analysis project Ga0075766, IMG submission 68443) | Microgenomates bacterium GW2011_GWC1_39_12 | reverse complement strand
ATGCTAATATTTGGATATCCCACGGACGAAGTTTCTTTTACCGGAGCAAAAAATTCACTGACTTTTGATTCTTCCTTAGGTTCTTCAGGAATGACTTCTACCGGAGTTTCAACCGAAGGTTCTTCAACTTCAGGCTCTGGCTGAGGTTCATCCGCAACTTCTACCACTTGCATGACCTGCGGTGGAACAACTATTTCCGGTTCTTTAACACTTGCAAACTCTTGAATTTTCTCCTAATTTACCGAATGGCTTTTTTCAATGCTTTTCCTGCTGTAAAACCTGGTGTTTTTCGAGCTGGAATGCTAATTGGTTTTCCTGTTTGAGGATTGCGACCAGTTCGTGCTTTTCTGTTTCTGACCATAAATGTTCCAAATCCAGTAACCACTACTTTGTCGCCTTTTTTTAATGCATCAGTCATTGCGCCAAATACAGCTGCAACTGATTCACGTGCTGCTTTTGCTGTAAGACTGGCTTTTTTTGCAACGACTTCGACCAAATCTGCTTTTGTCATATGGGTATTTCACCTCCCTTGGGGCAGAAGATTTTTAAAAATTTCCCGTCCTAACGGGGTCTATAAATCAGAGTAGTGAATTTGGATTGTCCTGTCAAGATACCATTAAATATATCGCATGATATCAATCCAAATCGTAATAGATTAAAAGTTTAACGCGGCGGAACAAGAAAAAAAATTCTACTTAAATCGATCATCTCTAATAGGGTCTATTGTTTTAATTTTCTTGCGTCCTTGACGATATTTAGCATTTTCGTAACGATTCTTAATTCACCTCGATGATTATCCATATAGCGTATTGAATTTGTATCAATTAGAACAAGTTTACCTTCAGAAAATGTTAAATTACGACTTTGAGGATGATCCATAGAGGGATCTGGATAATAACCAGTTCTCTCAAATACTTCCTGAACTAAATGCGCAAAATCATTTAATTGTCCAATTTGAGATTCAGTAAATTCCTCACAACACATCATAAATATAGATTTGGATAACAACTCAAAATTCTGAACCATGGCTATAGCAGTTTCACCTCTTTTTACTAATATTTCTCTTCCATCACTAGATAACCTTCCTGCTTTTATTAACACATTTTTGTGCCATTGAAATTCTGGTAGATCGTCTGCAACGACCCAAAGATCGACGACATCAGTCTTTGCTGGAAAGCTAACAAAAACTGCTGGGAGTACATATCCTGGATACAATTCCTCATGAAGTAACTGCTCGTAAGCAAGTAATACTAATATCTGTTCTGTTTCTGTTAATCCGTGAAAAGGAATATTTTTATCTTTTCCAGATATGACAAGATTAGGATTTGTGTGAAAAAACTCTTCGAGTTGTAATTCATCTGCTTTTTTTAATTGCTCTCTCGCTATATCAAAACCATTGTTATCATATCGAAATACTTTTACCGCAACTGGATTTGGTTTTCCATCAGAATAAGGGGTATGAAGTCTAAAATACGCACCATCTTGATCGGTTACAACAATTGGATTAGCAGCAAGAGTATCTGCCACCAATTGGGTAAATCTTAAATCACGTACCCCAGGTGGAAGGTTTAATTGATCGTAAGATTGAATGCCTGTCAGAGCAAAATCTGTGACTTTTCTTAAATTAAAATTCGTGATTTCACCCATAAAGAGTAAAATTCTTTGTAGTTTTTTGATCGATAATTACTTCGCTATTTCCACGGCGCGAAGTTCACGAACAACCGTCACTTTGATTTGTCCGGGGAACGTCACCTTCGCTTCGATTTCTTCTTTTATCTTTTGCGCAATGATAATTGCTGTTGCATCATCAACCATCCCTGGATCAACAGCCACACGCAGTTCCCGTCCTGCCTGAAATGCAAATGCTTCTTTCACTCCCTTGTTTGCTTTTGCAATTTCCTCAAGATCTTTCAAGCGCTTAATATATTCATCATAATTTTCATACCGAGCTCCGGGACGACTCCCTGATATCGCATCGGCAATATACGTAAGCATTGATTCGCTGCTGGTAAATGGCGTGTCTTCATGATGCTGTGCAACACAGTCAATCACTGCTTTTGGCAACCCATATTTTTTCAATAGTTCAACGCCTAGCTCAATATGACTTCCTTCTTTGTCGTTAATGACTTTTCCGATATCATGAAGGAGACACCCAAGCCGAACAATGTTTGCATCAGCACCAACTTCTTTGGCAAGTGCAATACCAATTTTGGTTTCTTCAAGCGTATGAGCAATCATATTTTGCCCATACGAAAATCTGTATTTAAACCGTCCCAAGGTTGCGACAATGGGAGACGGTAAATTATACACACCCACTGCATGACACAATTTTTGTCCTTCTTCAAACATGATGCGTTCTACTTCTTTTTTCACTTGTTCAATGATTTCTTCAATCCTACCCGGCTGCACCCTGCCATCTTTAAGTAGCCGTTCAAGAGCCACCCGCGCAATTTCCCGCCTGACTGGGTCAAAACAGGAAAGCCTGATCACTCCTTCTTCATCTAAATCAACATCCACTCCTGTTGCTGTTTCAAATGCCCGGATATTCCGTCCTTCTTTTCCAATGATCCGACCCTTCACATCCTCATCTGGAATTTTAATAACAGAAACCGTAAATTCAGCAACATATTCGGTTGCTCCATGTCGCATTGCATCAACAAGAATTTCTCGCGCTTTGACTTCTGATTCCTCTTCTGCTTTAATTTGCTTTGACTTCTGATTCCTCTTCTGCTTTAATTTGCGCATCTTTGATCTCTTTGGCAATGACCATTTTCATCTTTTCCTGTACCTCAGCAAGCATCTGCGTTTTTGCTTCTTCAACCGTAAGTCTACTTATTTTTTCTAATCGCTCTGTCAGCTCTCTTTTTACGTTTTCAATATCAAGAAGTTTCTTTTCAGATACAACCTCCTGATCACGAAGATGCTTCTCACGCTCGGAAACTTCACCCTCACGTTTCCCCACAATATCCATACGCCTTCGCATTTCATCTTCAGCTTCCCTTTTTAACCGAAATGCCTGATCTTTCGCCTCCACAAGCACTTCCCTTGCTTGGGCTTGCGCCATTGCAATAGCTGCTTGCGCCTGGGCTTGCATCTGTGCTTGGGCTTGCAGTAATGCTTTATTATCTTCTTTTGAAATCTTTTCTTGAATGGGTTGTTTTGGTTGTAATTTTTGAACAGTAGACACAATTTTAGGTTGTGTTACTCCTTGTTTTGACGGCTTTGCTTTAATAAGCGCTGATAAAGTTTTCAGTACATCAAACATATATTCCTCCAATGGTAAAAATATTACTAAGAAGACACGAAGAAAACTGCCGCAATTATTACGCGGATGGTGTAGGAGATATTACTAGTATATTCGTTATCATACAATCTGCTACTAATCAGTTTTTCTAAGTGACCTCTTCAGGTGTCCTCATTGTACGTCAATCCTGTCACTTCGTCAATGACACGGAAAACAACAGTTGAACTAAATCCACGGCGTTGTAGGATCCCAAATAGCTTCTTTTTTTGCTCCAAAACAGGTAGTTTCTTCCAAAGCGAGTACTTTTTTTGTGCAATACCTCTCGCCAACTCAATATCCACCTGTCCATCATTGATAACCAGATCAATAATATCTTGAGAAACACCTTTTCTACGAAGTTCCAGTTGCAGAAGTTTTTTCCCTTTTGGCCTACTTCTATTTCTACTTTCAATAAAACGCTTCGCGTACATGTCATCATCTATATACCCCAACTCTTTTGAGCTATCAATTTTTGCAGGATTTCATCATCCATGGTACGGTTATTCTTTCTCTTCTTCTCCAACTACCACTTTTGTTTGTGTGAGCCCTGATTTCACTACTTTCCAAATGGCTTCACTCACCTCTTTTGCAACTTTTTGATTTTCACGTAAAAATATTTTCGTTGCTTCTTTGCCTTGTCCAAGCATCTGTGTGCCGTATTTAATAAACGCACCAGATTTTGTCAAAATATTAAACTCAATACCAACATCGATGATTGCTCCTTCTTTACTAATCCCATCATGCATCACATCAAATTCAGCTATTCGAAATGGCGGGGCAACTTTGTTTTTAACGACTCTCACCCGATGACGACTACCTATCACTTTGTCTCCGTCTTTGAGTGATTCAATTTTCCGTGAATCCAGACGAACGGAAGCGTAAAATTTCATCGCAAGTCCTCCGGGAGTCGTCTCGGGATTACCAAACATGATACCGATTTTTTGCCGCAGTTGATTGGTAAACATAACAACAGTTCTTGATTTGGAAATAACTGACGTCAAACGACGTAAGGCTTGAGACATAAGACGCGCCTGAACTCCCATCATGCTGTCTCCAATATCTCCCTCTAATTCCGCTCTCGGAACAAGTGCAGCCACTGAATCTACGACAATAACATCAACGCCTCCACTTCGAATTAAGGTTTCAGCAATTTCCAAAGCCTGTTCACCTGAATCCGGCTGAGAAATAAGCATATCTTCAAGTTTTACTCCGAGAGTCTGTGCCCATAACGGATCAAGCGCGTGTTCAGCGTCAATAAATGCAGCAGTTCCTCCAAGTTTTTGTGCTTCAGCTATAACAGACAAACACACGGTTGTTTTTCCTGATGCTTCCGGACCATATATTTCAACAATTCTCCCACGTGGTAGTCCTCCGACGCCAAGAGCTAAATCGAGTGGCAATATTCCAGTTGGAATCACATCTATAGTCAGTTTATCTGTGGACTTTTCACCAAACCGCATAATCGACCCTTTTCCATATTGCTTTTCAATCTGATCCATTGCAAGTTTTACTGCTTGAAGCTTTGCGTCAACAGCCATATGTACTCCTTTATTTCGGGCAGAAATTATTATCTGAAGTGTCATACCATTTTTACACAGTCGATGGTAGAATACAATAGTAATTTTCAAAAAAAGAAAAACGGGATGTAGTTCAGTTGGTAGAACGCACGGCTGGGGGTCGTGAAGTCTGCGGTCCAAATCCGCACATCCCGACTTATGATAAAAGGAGTTCTATTTGATATTGATGGAGTCTTAATTGATTCATTTGATGCGAATTTAAAGTTCTATCAAGATCTATTTGTTAAAGCAGGCTTTACCCCTCCAACAAAAGAAGATTTCCTCCCATTATTTTCAAAAACAATGAAAGATGTCATCAGAATACTCACAAAAAGTGATACTGAAGAAGAAATACAAAAAATCTGGGAAATGGGAAAAAATCGCGTTGTACCTTATCCGATACATTTATTGCATTCCCCAAAAAATTTACAAGATATCATTGAAATTCTTCACAAAAAATATTTTCTTGGACTTGTGACGAGTAGAATAAAAAATGGAGTCTATGATATTCCTCAATTACATAACTTAAAACAATATTTTGATGTTGTCGTTTGTTATGAAGATACTGAAAATCATAAACCTCATCCAGAACCCCTTCTTTTTGCAGCAAAACAAATGAACATTTCACCAAAAAATCTTATCTACATTGGAGACCAAGAGAATGATATAAAAGCTGCACAAGCA
>Ga0075766_158_pt1 | contig 5585 bp, 10 predicted proteins | sample RifGroC1_FD_68443 | JGI IMG/M metagenome (GOLD analysis project Ga0075766, IMG submission 68443) | Microgenomates bacterium GW2011_GWC1_39_12 | reverse complement strand
CAGCAGTTAGTTGTTCATCAAAAGACAAAACAATAGTGCTTTTATCCGTGTGAGGCATACCTGTCAATTCTATATTTGGAAAACTTCCCAGTTGAAGTATTTCTTTGGGACCATCCACTAAGTCAAATAAAGTTCCACGATAGCATATTTTGATCATCGATCGTTCTTCTTGAAGAGAAAGCCGAGGTAATCTACCTAATATAGCTAATCTATCTCCAGAAAATGTTTGTCCTCTATAGCGGTCAAGCATAAAATATATTATTAACAGGAGATTTAATTGTGAAACAGAGTATATACTATTTTGCTGTGTTGTGGAATTCTCGTTTTGATTCGCAAGATTCTGGCCCGCCTGCATACGCCTGAGCGTAAGCGATGGCGGGCAGGGAAGATAAGTCAAACCTGCCTGCCGGCAGGCAGGGCTGGGGAATTGCCGTGCCCGTCCGAATCCGCCAGCTGGCGGAGAAGGAGGGTGTTTACCCTGAGCTTGCCGAAGGGGAGCGGTTTATTTATACACTCCCTGCCGGTGTTCGATGGCAACAACTTTCACAGTGCTAGATTTTGAATCAAACGAATAAATGATGCGATAATTACCCAAGCGGTATTTGAAATACCCTTTTAGTTCGCCATGTAATTTAACTCCAGTTATTGGGTTTAGTTTGATAATATCGTACGCGCGTAATGCACGTTGTTGTGTGGAGCGCGGCAGTTTTAAAAAATGCTTATCTGCATCTCTATCAATAATGACATATTTAGCTGGCATATCTCTTGAATCGTTTTGGCATGGAATGCTGTAGTGTGTAAATTGTTTCTTCGAGTTCATCAATATAATTTGGAGAGATAAGTGTTGCTTTGATTTTGCCATTTTTTGTAAGATCCACACGCAGGTATTCCTCATCGACGCGATCGACGAGGTTTAAAAAGTCTTTCCGTGCTTCGGTAATGGGAAGTACATATGTCATATATGCTAAGTGTACAGAATAGTGTACACTCTTGTCAAGGAGGAAACTATACAGAGGTGGGAACTGTGGAGTGTTCTACTGGGTTGAGGCTTCAATTTGCGCAAATATCCTCATTTACCTATAATGCCCTCATGCAACGAGAACGACCAAATTCAGGGCCAGATTTTTTAAATTGGGTAGTTGATAATCTTGAATCAGAAACATTAAAACCCAACGATCTTAATTACGGACAAGCAATTGCGCATACTATTGGCTCATTAGTCGGACAAATTCGGAACCATGAAGCTATGGGTGGGTCACACGCTGCAAAAGTTCCGAACGAGATCGCTTTATTAACTAGACTTATGTCAGCAGTTCCAGATGCGTTAAATGTATTTCAGGATGATGGTGTAAGATCAAGGATACAAGATTTTTTGCAATCACGGAGTATTCCATATAGTCCTTAATCTGTTTCCAGCCACATGCCCCAATGGTTTTGCTTTGCTGCATCCTCGGCGCTTTTTAGTCGTTCGTAATATTTAGGCTTTGCCATTTTGTTGTACCAGAGTACTTCTGCGAGTCCATCTGCAACAAGGCGTTCATTGACAAGAAGTGAATCTATCCAAATGTATGCCAAAACGCGGCCGTAAAGATCTAATTTTCCTTCCGTAAATTCGAGTCGTACTTTTTTTCCATCAACTAAGTTTTTGTTATCTTCGTAGGCTTGTGTTCCATATTGTTCAGACAGTTCCGGCGTATCAATACTTTCATAGCGCACTCGGTAGCCCCCTTCAATTTCAATGGTATCGCCATCGAGTACGCGGGTAACGAGATATTCTCCTTCTGTTTCCTGACGTTTCCCGCGGGAGAAAATAACTCACTGCTAGTCCCAAGGTAAAAGAAAGAAGAATTGCAAAAATAAGGACTAATAGCGATACTTTTTTCCTGCGCATACTATTTAGTATACAAAATTTTTGGCGGAAAAAAACAACACAGATTTTTATGTTTATTTATAAAAAGGAGTCATTAACTTGGGTGGAATTTTATCGCGCCCACCATGTTTTTCTTCCAATTTCATTAACTGTTGTTTTTGATCAGCATTCAAACTAGCCTGAAACGCTACTTCCTGTTCGTGTCGAAGTCTTATTTCTAATTGATTTCTTTTTCTAGCCTCAGCTAAAATATTTTCTGGTACTTTTGTAAGTTTGCGTGATTGTATATGTGTAGTAACGTCTGATTCAACTATCGAACCATCTTTTTCTTGCGCAAAACGTGTAGCAAGTTGTATTAATTTCACTCTTCTTGGTTTTTCTGTCATACAAACAGCTAAACTTCCATCTGTTCCATGAGGACACGCAGGTTCATTCGATCCGTAAACGCGACAACTTGAACTTCTACACATGCCACCAATCGCGTTTGTAACAGCTTCTAATATTGTTTCATTCGGTCTTTCAGCCATATTTTTTTTAAAGTAATCTAGTTAATAATAACATTTATAAAAAAACTAACACCCTTACCTTGACCTTACGGTCTTCCGATTGCTCGGAACGAACAGGTAAATTACGGGTGTCGATTAAAGTTCGTATCTCTATTTCTTTTTTGTCCTCCAAACAATTCCTTTGAATTCGAGCGCTCCCCGCCGTATGCTTAATTGTATTGTATCAACGCCCGGCCGGTTCATTTTCTGCTTGCTTACATGCAGAATCTTTTTGCCATTGGGCAATACTTCATACCGACAAACATAGCCGTTTTCCCTAAAGCCATATTCAGCATCACCGATCTTGACGTTCCGCTTTAAGAGAAGTTTTGCTATTTTTGGACCGGTACGCAATCCGCCTCGTCTCAGCTTTTGGACAAGCTGATATGCTGCATATTGCCCACGAGAATAAATTTGTGTCATTTCTCCTCCAGTGAATTAAATATTTCGACGTCCTCAACCTTTCTTTGCAATTCCTCGATTGCGAAAGATGAATAGGCGAGGGCGTCGATTTTTGACAAAAACGCTCAGGCGTTATTTCAAGAACCACCACTGCTTTGCAAGTTTTGCGAGACGAGCGACAAGTTTTGCAAGGCTCGCTTGGGAGAAACCACCGTAGTCACGGTAGATATATCCCGCAACCAACTCGGATGCAACATCGGGGAGTACCTGTTGCCTGAACATTTCAGCCAGTAGACCCACAGCCGGTTTCATTTTTTTGTCGGATTTCATATTAAGCTGATGGTTTCGGCTGGATCCATGAACGTTGATCCTCAAAGCGCTCCATGGTCCTGGGTAAGACCAGTCGTCCATTACTTCCATATTTTCAAGGACGACGACATCCTGTCTCTTGCCGGCCTTGATGGCTTCTTCGGCTTCCTTCAAAGCGCTGACCTTCAGGATGCCGACTGCTTTTGAAGCAGCGATTCTTGCAAGGATCATCGTTACATCGGATGGGCTCATGGTTCTGAGCCTTTGAGCGATTTCGGGTGAAGCGACCAATCCAACTAGCATTTCAGCCTCCTTAAGGCTAGGAAATAGAGATTTGTTAATGAGGTGTTTTTCTGTACACGCATGTGCACTACACCTCTGCGATTATGTTGCTTAGTTTCAGCAACTTGACAAGCAGCATACCTATATCCTATAATAGATGCAAATAAGTGTTCGTTCATATGAACAAACAAATAATTACTACCCAACTTGAACAATTTGGCCTTGATGAAATTGAGGCTAAAATCTACCTCAATCTGCTGGAAACAGGAGCCAAGACTCCACTTGATCTTTCCCGTGAAACAAACATCAATCGAACAAAGATCTACCGGTACCTCGAGCGTCTCAAATTAAAGAAGCTTATTGAGGAAATTAATATAAGCAGAGGACTACAGCTAAAAGCAGCAAGTCCTGACAATCTCCAGCTTCTCCTTTTGGAGAAAGAGCATCAGTTAAAGGCACAGAAAGAGATATTGCCGGATATATTAAAAGAACTTACCACAATGCCAGCGGTCGGGAAGAGTGGCTTTGAGATCAAACATTATCATGGTACAGAAGGACTCATGCAGATGTTATGGAACCATATGGCTGCCAAAAAGGAAATTCTTGTGTTTGGGTTTGAAAATAGGAACAATATCGCAGGCAAAGCCTTTGCTGAAACAATTCGTGAAGAACAGGTGAAGCGACATATTACGAAAGTGGAGATAGAAAACGAAACAGACCAGGGGAATTACTGGTATACGGAAGTAGCTCATTGGGGGGATTTTTATCGATCTCGGTATATTCCTCCAAAAATACTCCAAATTAAGCAGTATCAGGTGATTTTTAATAATACTATCTCTATTTTAAATTGGGCGGATGGAAACAAAGTGGGAATCGAGATAACAAATACCTCATTTGCCGATATGTCCCGTCAGATTTTTTGGAAATTTTGGGATATTGCAAAAGACTATGTTACCGAAGCCAAGCGCATAGAAGCGCGTAAAAATCGTCCGATTGGCAAATAGCTTCACTTCCTGTATAATACCCATTATCTCTAGAAAGAAAGGAAGTATTCATGCATGGCACCAAAGAAAAAGTTAGATAAACCCACTCCTGAAAAGGAGGAGGTAAAACCTCAAGCTTCGAAGAAAAAGTCCCAGGCCACAACGATGGAGGAACTGTTAGCGCAGACTGGGTACTCCCTCAAGGGCGTAAAAAAAGGTGATACAGTCGAAGGAGTTGTCTCACGCGTCGCCCACAAAGAAGTCACTATTGATATCGGCGGGAAAACCGAAGGAGTGGTCATTGATCGGGAACTGGAGACTTACAAAGATACCATCATGGCTCTCAAAGTTGGAGATAAAGTTACGGCAGTGGTCATTGTGCCTGAAAACGATCGCGGACAGTCAGTGTTATCGCTTCGTAAAAGCATTTTTGAAAAACAATGGACAGATCTTACAAATCACCAAAAAAATAGTGAACCAATTGAAGTACTTCTGAAAGAACTTGTACGCGGCGGCATGCTTGTTGACTGCGTAGGACTACGAGGATATATTCCACAATCACAATTTGATGGAAATACATTTAAGCAGCTTGATCGTATGGTTGGACGCAGGATTCAAGTGAAAGTGATGGAAGTAGATCAAGCAACCAACCGTTTGATTTTCTCCCAATTCACCGTTACCAAAGATGGAGAGAAACAGGATATTGAGGGACTTATCCATATTTCAGAAATTGCATGGGAAAAAGTCGAAGATACCCAACAATATCTCAAGACTAGTGATACGGTTAAAGTTAAAATCATTGGTATTGATGAAAAATCTGGAAAATTGACTTTGTCACTCAAACAACTGCTTCCAGATCCATGGGAGCATGTGTTGGATATGTTTGAGAAAGATACACAGGTGAAAGGAAAAGTATCACGGGTATCTCCCTATGGAGTATTTGTCAATCTTACTCCCGGAGTTGATGGGCTTATTCATATCAGTAAAATTTCTCCAGGAGAAGAGCCAAAAGTAGGGGATGAGATAACGGTGAATATCGAAGATATCCAACCGGACAAACGAAAAATCAGTTTGTCCATGACCTTGAAAGAAAAGCCGATAGGGTACAGATAATAATTATCCAATCAACAAATTCTCCAATTATCAAATTATCCAATAAGATATAATGTGGGTAATGCGAAAAGATTATGATAT
>Ga0075766_159_pt1 | contig 7557 bp, 4 predicted proteins | sample RifGroC1_FD_68443 | JGI IMG/M metagenome (GOLD analysis project Ga0075766, IMG submission 68443) | Microgenomates bacterium GW2011_GWC1_39_12 | reverse complement strand
ACCATGTATGGTTTGACGCTTTTGCGGCAGATAATATAGCGCTTATGGCCTAATCGTTTTGCAATCCCATGAACAAGAGGAACAACTTTTACTTCAGGACCGACGACATAATCAAAGTCAATATGTTTCAATTTCAAAGCAATCGTATCGGCTAAATAATCAACCAGCTCAACATCTCCTAACAGAGAAAAACTGGCAAGACGGGTGTTTCTACTAACATAACTGAGAGGAAGTTTTCTGGTCAATGTGCCAATTTCAAGCGTAAAATACTCCATGGTGGTTCTATACTATCCCACATACGGATATAACCGCAAGCGCTGTCATTCTGTCCATTTCATATCCCAACCTTTTCCATCACTTACCACTTCAATATTCCCCTTTGTATCCGTCCGCAGGACCTGAGCGCCGATTTTTTCCAACCGCGTTATGGTTTCAGCACCCGGATGGCCGTACGAATTTTTTCCAACTGAGATAACGGCAAGTTTAATAGGGCCGAGCCACTGGAAAAAGCCTTCAGTCATACCGGTTTTAGAACCGTGGTGTGGGACTTTTAAAATTTCAATGTCATCTAATAACGGAAGTTTTATTAATTCTCTATCTACACGGCTATCCGCGTCTCCTGGAAACAGCGCGTCAAACGTACCATAGGACAATTTCAAAACAACACTCGCATCATTGACATTCGATATACCAAGAACATTTGAGGATTTTTTCTCGGCAAGAAACGATGGCGCAGGCCAAACAACAGAAATGAGTGTCGTGCCAACAGTAATTTTTTCTCCTGTACCGACAATACGCTCCGAAATATGTTTTTCTTTCACTGTGCTCATCAAGGTTTCAAATCCTTGCGTCGAATTGCCAACATCACTATGCAGAAAATTCGCAACCGTATAGCGTTTTACGACTTCCGTCAAGCCCCCTAAATGGTCTTCCTGCGGGTGTGTAAGCAGAACGATATCAATTGTTCGATCAAAAAAAGGCATGTACTTCCCAAGGCATCCTAGAACCTTTGGCGTTTTTCCTCCTGGCCCGCCGTCGATAAGCATATCTTTCCCATTTGGAAATTTGATGTATGCTGCATCCCCTTGTCCGACATCACAAAAGACAATATGTAGTTTTCCATCCGGAAGTTGCGAGAAAAAAGTGAACAGTAATATACAGCCTGTAATAATACCGCTTACAAGATAGCCCTTTTTCAGATTAAACATAGTTTTCACAAACAAGCTTCAATAATTGACGCATCATTGTCTTCAATTAACTTTTTTAATTCCCGCACGGTGCTTTATCTACTATCTTATATTATATTTTTTCCTGTCTCTTTTCCCGCGGACATTTAGCCATAGACAGGTAGTGTTTGATATAGTTAGTCTAGCCGATATAATTTCTATTTCCCAATAGATGCAAACGGTATTTTACTCGTTAATATTACCGCTTGAATAAGCCATTCCAAAAAAACCCAGGTTACCCATGCGAGTAGTTGACCTATCGGTAACCAGAGCCACCCAAGTAATGAAACAAATAATCCTAACACTGTGATAATAGGAATTGTCCATCCAATTAAAATATTAGTGACGGGAGACATCAAAGAAATTCGTCCAAACGTAAACAAAATAAGTGGGATAGTAAACACCTGAGCAGAGAGCGTCGTCGTCAATTCATTTTTAACCAGCGTAATAAAGGATCCGTCCTGTTTAAACCTTCCAAACAAAATCATCCCGAGAGATGCAAGCGCTGATAATTGAAAGGATGTTTCCCCGATCCATTGGAAATGAACACATAACATGATGGCAATGGTAATTGCCCACGTCAGAAGTGCAAGAGACATGCGCCCAAATAGTCCAGCTAATATTGTAATACATCCCATAATGGCGGCCCGTATTATACTTGCAGAGGGTCCGACAAAAAACACAAACCCCACTATCACTCCCATCGTGAGAATGCTACTTATGCGTCTTGGCAGTAGGAAGTTGAAAGCGCTAAAAAAAAGCTTAGTTAGGATAGTAATATTCATCCCGGATAATGCAGCAATATGGAGCGTACCAGTAACAACAAGCGCATCATAGAGATCTGTTGAAATTGATGCTTTTATGCCAAATAAAATACCGGACAAGAGTCCGGCATGCGGCTCTGGGAGAACCCGATTGATAATGTCTACAAATGTCGCAAGCGTTGGCATATTAAAGTGTTAATTGATTTTTCAGTTTATCAAACAATGACGGTCCAATTGCTTTTTTTGTCACAAGATCTTCAAGGCGCGAATACGGCCGGTTATCGATAATCTTTTTTGCTGTGGCAGGACCAATGCCCGAAAGCGTATCCAACTCGTCAGCGCTTGCAGTATTGACACTGATAGTCTTACTGGATAATACCTGAGATACTGGTGACTGTTGATTTGTTGTTCCTTGTGCGGGAATATATACTTTAGCGCCATCTGATAGGATACTTGCCTGATTTATCTGAATGGCAATAGTATCCAAATCTGCCTTATCTGAAAAACCGCCGGCCGCAATAATTGCATCCGATACCCTACTTCCATAGACAAACGTATACACACCGGGATTTTTGACTGCTCCTGACACATCAACTATGAGTTTAGCTGATTCTGATGATACTTTTTCATCACTGGAAAACCGGATGGGTTCAACACTCTGTGTATTTTTAACGTATAGGAAAATAGCAAATACCAATGCAGAGATACTTATACCAACTAATATGAGGGGCACTCGATACTCGAGTGGCAGTAATTTCACTTCACCCATATATAAACTAGTTATACAACAAAATTGATAAGCTTGCCGGAAATGAAGATAATTTTTTGGGGTCGTGTAGTCAAATATTTTTTCAAGCGCTCACTCTTCTTGACCAACTCTTCAATGACTTTTTGATCCTTCCCCTGTTCTGGAGTAACAGTAAGAGTTTCCCGTATCTTTCCATTTACTTGTACAACAAACTGTATCGAACTATCTACTAATAGGCTTTTATCATACATCGACCAAGGTTGTTTGTGAACCGAGACATATCCTTCCATTTTTTCGCCACAAAGACGAAACCATAGTTCTTCTGCCACATGGGGTGCAAATGGAGCAAAGAGTTTTACAAAATCTTTGGCATCTTCAGTTCCCAATGGTTTTTTTGCATCTGTTGCGGCATTTACAAACTCCATAAACCCGGCTTTGGGCAAATCGTCAGTTGCACGTTGTATCGCTCTTTGTAACTCTCTGTGAATAACAGCGTCATTATCTACCGATTTCATGTTAGCACTCTCCATAACTAAGCGCCAAACACGTCCAAGAAACCGGTACATACCTTCCATACCAGTATCCCTGAAATCTCCTCCTTCTGAGTATGGTCCCATAAACATCAAATACATTCTGAGGGCATCTGCACCATACTTTTTAATGTATTCATCTGGATTAACAACATTCCCTTTACTTTTGCTCATCTTGGCACCGTCTTTAATAACCAGTCCATGCGCAAAAAAATTGGTATATGGTTCTTCGAAGCTAATATAACCCATATCATGCAAAGCCATAGCGATAAACCGCGCATACATAAGATGAAGGACTGAGTGTTCAGCACCGCCTGTATACATCGTAACAGGCAACCATTTTTTAGTAATTTCTTCATCAAATGCTTTTACATTTGCTGTTTTTGAAGCTACAGATGGATATCTGAGGTGATACCAGGAACTATCCAAAAATGTATCACACACATCGGTTTCACGGCGTGCAGGTGCTCCACATGTAGGACAGATCGTTTCATAAAATTCCTTGTGCTTAGCCAATGGTCCCACTCCGTCATCCCTGGGTTTGTAATCAGCAATATCAGGAAGAAGAACCGGAAGATCCTTCTCTGGTACAGCCACCCATTTACATGTCTCACAATACACCATAGGAATTGGCGCTCCCCAATATCGCTGCCTGGAAATCGTCCAATCGCGGAGATGATAGTGAATAGCTCGCTTTCCATATCCTTTTTGTTCTATATAGGAAATAATTGCATCCCGCGCATCACTCCACCTCATACCATGAATTTCTTTCGGAGTTTGCATAATACCTTCCGGAGCGTGGTGATAACATAATTCAAAATTACGAACCTGAACAGCTTTTTTTAAATCAGGGGGAAGCATAGAAAAACGAAGAGGAATATTGTATTTTTTTGCAAATGCAAAATCACGCTGGTCATGCGCACTACAATTTACTATTCCAGTTCCATAGTCAGCGACAACAAACGATGCAATCCAGATCGGTAAATCGCCCGTTCCAAAAGGGTTATCGATATACCTGCCAGTAAAAATGCCTTCAATTTCATGATCCATCTTCACATTCGCAAGTCTTTTCTTTCTTATCTTTTCAACAAATTCCATAACAAGTTTTTCATATTCAGTTCCTGATACAAGTTGTTCAACTAATGGATGTTCTGGAGCAATAACAGTAAATGTTTGAGCTAAAAATGTCTGTGGAACTGTATCAAATACCTCAATCTCTATATCAAGATCTTTAACTTTCTCTTTAAAATTCACCCCAACACTTTGTCCAATCCAATTCCGTTGCGCTACTTTTACTTTTTCACTCCATTTGAGCGTAGATAAATTTGCCAGTAATTTTCCCGCATATGCGGTAATTCTAAAAAACCATTGTTCCATCAACTTCTTTTCTACTTTATTACCGCAACGCTCACAACAATCATCCCCGCCTGCCGGCGAGGCCTCTGTATGCAAGGCCTTTCTCAAACATTTTCGTAAATATCCACTGCGTCCACTTGTAGTAATTTGGATTGTACGTCTCGACTGTGCGCGACCAATCAAACATAGCGCCAATCGTATACAATTGCTTGTAAAAATTTTTTTCTGAAAGCGCTGCGTGCTCTTTTGGATGCCTTCCAATTTTGAGTGCAAAATTTTCGCTATGAATCCCAAATCCATCGAGTCCTATCGGCTCAAACACGTCATACCCCTGCATCCGCATAAATCGACCATAAATATCGCTCCCAGTAAATGCATACATATTCCCGACATGCAATCCTTCTGCCGACGGATATGGGAACATCATGAGGTTAAAATATGGCTTTTTGGCATGGTCAATATCAACAATATCCTGCTTTGTCTTATGCCAAAACTGCTGCCATTTCGCTTCTACATCCTCATGAGGTATGATATTACTTTTGTATTGCATACATCTATTATAAAGTAAACAATTTTACTTTGTACATAGGTCAAGAAAATATATCAAATTATCACGTCAGTACCACCTCTAATATTTTTAGCGCTCACTACCCTCTTTTGCCAGCGTGAAAATACAAAAAATATGACATTGTACTTCATAAAACATAATAAATAATTATAAGGTCGTTATCTAAAAATACTATAAGGTCTTATATGTATGCGGATCTCCATGACGCCATTTTAAAAATGTAATTAATCAATAACTATTGATATAATATAAACAAAATAATACGCAATTATCACACTATATCTATCAATGATTATTGATAATAAATTTTATTTGGCTTGTTTTGATGCTAATTTACCATGTTGCGGGAATTCGTGAAATAAATGGTTATTGAAGCTAACGTCGTATAAATAATAAAAATATTCACCCAATCTAACATATACCTAACTACCTCATTTGCCTCTTGACACGCTTATTAATATTAGTTTTACTAGATATATGCCCAGTATAATCTTATCTAATCTCTTTGATTATCAATCTCTTCTTGATACTGAGTTTTCTTCGTACCTCGTCAGTCAACAAGCTTCAGAAATCACGCGGAAAAATTATCTTTCTGATCTACGAAACTTTTTTCAATGGATCATTGCAAGTATCAATAACAGCACAATCGTTATTTCTGAATCTGAAGAAAAACCGCTTCGCATCGTCACACCAGACACAATCGAAAACTATAAACGATCACAACAATTAACCAATACTCCCATCGCAACAATAAATCGTCGCTTATCAGCACTGCGCATGTTTTTTCAATACGCAACGCTGCAAAACCTGATTCTCGATAATCCCATGTTAGGAATACGTAATATTCCAAAACAACTATCTTCATCTGAAAACCCGCCTACACATATCGAAGCCTTGTTATCTGAACCAAAAGAAAAGCTTCTTCCGGGAGTTCATTTGCTTCCGATGATTGAATTTGTTGAATCAGCAAAAAGTACAATTCCCGAAGTTTTTAATATTCCCGCATCAATTCCCGCACAGCAAATTCCATTCGGCGTTAATGGCCCGGAAACAATTATCATTCCCCCATCAACACAACCTTTTACGGTAACGGCAAAAGCAGGCGCAAAAAAATGGGGTATCCCGCTTGCTATCGGTCTTGGTGTAATTCTTTTATTAATTGGTGGCGGATATCTTTTTACCCAATTTACTTCTGCGCGAGCAAGTTTAGAAAAACCAAAAAGTACACAACTTTCTAACACATCAACGACAACAACTTCAACAACGCGTACACAATCAGGACAAGTTGGTGTAGTTCTTGGAGCAACCGGATCCACTGGAGTTCAAGGAGCTACTGGTGTAGCTGGACCAACCGGAGCAACCGGATCCACTGGAACTCAGGGAGAAACGGGAGAAACCGGTGCAAGTGGAATACAAGGAGTAACAGGTCCACAAGGAACAACGGGGTCTCAAGGTGTTGCGGGAACAACTGGTGCTACTGGTGCATCTGGCACTGCAGGACAAACAGGACCACAAGGATCTGTTGGAAATGTCGGAATAACTGGACCAACAGGAGCAACTGGGGCTACTGGTGCGACTGGTGTTGCTGGACCAACCGGATCTACTGGAGCAACAGGAGCAACTGGTGAAATTGGAAGTGCCGGACCAACAGGAGCAACTGGGGCTACTGGTACTGAAGGCCCCACTGGTGCAACAGGGGCTACTGGTTCTATTGGTGATCTTGGACCCACAGGAGCTACAGGAGCTACGGGAACTACTGGCGCAACGGGTGCAACTGGAGTTGCTGGTCCAACAGGAGCTACTGGAGCAACCGGAACAATTGGTCCAACAGGAGCTACTGGAGCAACCGGAACAATTGGTCCAACAGGATCGAGTGGAACCGAAGGACCCACTGGTGCTACCGGTTCCACCGGTGCAACAGGAACAGCTGGACCAACTGGAGCAACGGGAGCAACCGGATTACAAGGACCTACCGGAGCAACAGGAGCTACGGGTATTGCTGGTCCTACCGGAGCAACAGGAGCTACGGGAGCTACGGGAGCAACCGGAACAGCAGGACCAACCGGTGCAACGGGAGCTACGGGAGCAACTGGTGAAATTGGTCCTACGGGTGCAAGTGGAGTTGAAGGTCCTACGGGTGCAAGTGGAGTTGAAGGTCCTACGGGTGCTACGGGAGCAACCGGAGCTACTGGTGTTGCAGGACCCACTGGGAGTACCGGAGCAACCGGAGCAACCGGTGCAACAGGAACAGCAGGACCAACTGGAACTACCGGAGCTACGGGAGCAACAGGAACAGCAGGACCAACTGGAGCAACGGGTGCAACTGGATTACAAGGACCAACAGGAGCAACCGGAGCTTCGGGAA
>Ga0075766_130_pt1 | contig 7798 bp, 7 predicted proteins | sample RifGroC1_FD_68443 | JGI IMG/M metagenome (GOLD analysis project Ga0075766, IMG submission 68443) | Microgenomates bacterium GW2011_GWC1_39_12 | reverse complement strand
CTCTTCAAATCATTTACAGTTTACACTTTTTGCAGACGGGCACATTCCGAGAGCCAAATGCGGGCCAATGTTGAAACATTAACACCTTTCTTATCGGCAATTTTTTTAAGTTTATCCTTCAAGTCTTTTTGAAGACGAAGTACTAAAGTTTCTTTTCTTGGTTTCCCAAGTTCAACTACAATATCCACGTCCTCGAGCTCATCCTCAAAATCGGTAAAACTATGAGTGTCCCAAAAACTGGCTTCCTCTTCTAATGTTTTGAATTCAGGTATTCTACTTTTTGTTCTCTTTTTCATATACTCTTTTCCTTTCTTTTTTACTGGCATCTCTGGCTGTTACTAAATAATAGTCGCTCAATCTCTGTCTCATTAAAACGGATGATATTATCTTTTTCCCACTCCTTCCGACTACCAAATATCTCTCTTTGTGCGTCCTTTTGTGATAAGAAATATTTTTTATTGCTTCTTCTATCTCACTTACTTCAACCTTATGCTTCTTGATTAGAAGTAATAAATCTCTTTGGGACTCTTGAATCTGCTTTTCTGAAATGCTTCCGCCCAACGTCTTTTCATGGGGATAGATGACACCTTTTTCAAGGACTTTTCCCTGTTCGTCAACAACAGAAAGCTTGCAACCGGTTCTGAATGCGGGGTCGATTCCCAGGATGACCTTTCCTTTTAAAGGAGGTTGGAGTAATAATTTATTTAAATTGACAGAAAATATTTCAATCGCCTGTTCTTCTCCCTTATCGGTGAGTTCGCTTCTGATATCTCTTTCCAAGCTTGGATAAATCAATCTCTTCAATGAATCTTCAATCGCTTGCTTGATATAAACTGCTGATGGAGAGCTTGAATTCTTAATGATTCTATTTTCTAGATATGCAGTCATCCGTTCACGGTCGAGTTCAACCTTGACGGTAATGATCTTTTCATTTTCTGCTCTGTTGATCGCTAAAATACGGTGAGGTCTGATCTTGCTGACAGCTTCATGATAGTCATAGTACATCTCATAGGTTTTTCTTTCATCAATCGCATTCTTCTTGATGTTGGTTATGACCATGCCGCTTTTAACCATATCGAGTCTTAAATCTTTTCTATAGTTTGCGTCATCAGAAATAAATTCTGCGATGATGAACTTCGCGCCTTCGATCGCTTCATCGATATCTTTAACGTTTTCGTTCACGTACTTCAAAGCTTCTTTCTTAACATCCTCATTGGTGAACATCATCATCCATGTTGCAAGCGGCTGAAGCCCCTTGGCAACTGCTTCTGTCGCCTTTGTTTTCTTCTTTTCTTTATAAGGTCTGTAGAGGTCTTCGACTTCTACAAGCTTTTGAGCTTTTAAGATTTCTGCTTTAAGCTCAGGGGTGAGCATGCCCTTTTCTTCAATCAGGCGGATTACCGCTTCTTTTCTTTCCAACAGGTTATTCGCATATTCCCATTGCTTATAAATTTCATTGATTTGTTCTTCATCAAGTCCGCCTGTGGCTTCCTTGCGGTATCTGGCAATAAAGGGGATGGTGTTGCCTTCATCTAAAAGATTCAACACGGAAACGATTTGTTTTTCTCCGATTGCTAAAGCTTTTTTGATTTCTGATATAATCTGTTCATTCATGTCTTTTTGTTCTCCTTATATAGCACAAAAGGGCAAGGCCCTTTAGCTTTTTTCATCGATCAATTACAATTTGTTAATTTCTATCAAGATATCGCTCACACGGATTTCAAGTTGAAATTCCTGTGCGTTCAAATCAAAGATCAAGAGCATATTGTCTCTGGTATCATCCAAGTTCAAATGTTCAAGCCCTGGAGTTTCAAACAATGTGGTTTCTGTATCCAAATCCACAAATAAAAACGCCATATCCGAGAGACCTTCAATTGCTAATATAGCAGTTTCAAGTTCTTCGTTGATGTCTGAGCTTCTATAGAAATACACATAAATGAAATCGTTGCTGTAAAGAACCGTTCTTAGGTCTTCGTAAACTTCTTTTCCGTCAAAATAACTGAAATCACCAAAGACTCCATATTCGTCTTCTTGGGTAATGACCAAGAGATCATTTGCATTGATGGAAATATAATCATCAAACGGACCTGTTTCCTCATCTTGTTTCACAAAATATTGAATAACAAGAACAATTGCCAAAATAACCAATGTCAGTGCAATTACGGACATTCCAATTCTAAAGAACATCACTTCATTCTTGGATGGTTCTCTTTTTGGATTGGTTTTCGCTAGCTCTGCCTTGCTTTTTGGATTCTGAGTTGGTACTGTATTACTCTTTTTCTTCTTTGGATCTACTGTCTGGACTCTCGCCATGTCATGTTCACATCCTATCACTATAGAAAATTATACCGAATAACCCTTTAAAATACAACTATATGGTTAAATATGTTAAAGCTTTTCAATCATCACGTAGGCGATGGCCAAGCTATCGGTATGCGTGATGGAAATATGGATGATTTCATCCTCTTTGAAAAAGTCTGTTTTCACATAAGGTTTGCCAGATTCATCGTTTAGTACTGAAAAATCTATGTAATTTGTTTTTCCAGGACCTTTGGAAATCGCTTTGAAAATTGCTTCCTTGGAGGCGAATCTTCCGCCAATGAAGGATAATTTCGTATTTTCTGCTGCGATATTCTCATAAAGCTTCTTTTCTTCAACGCTTAAGATGCGATCGATAAACCGATCGCTCATGAGTTCTTTAAGTCTATCGAGTTCAACAAGATCGATACCGATGCCTATAATCATTTCGCTCTACCCTCTTTGATCTGTTCTGCAAGCTGTTTGATTTTCACCAACCGGTGATTGAGTCCGGATTTGCTGATGGTTTCCTTGTAGGACGCCTGATAGGCAGCAACAAGATCCATCAAGCTGGACTCAGGATTTTCTTTTCTGATTTGCATCGCTTTTTTCAGTTTTTCATCAATATGGTGAGGAGGTATGAACTGTTCAATGATTTCGATATCCTCTAATTGTTCGTTTGCTGCGATATATACTTTTTTTTCATTGGCGATTTCACAGTTCATGACACGATTGATGGAGTTATTGAAATCTCTTTTGATTCTGATATCCTCAAACTGAAAGACTGAATTTTGAGCGCCTGCGACTGCAAGAAAATCACTGACACCTTCGGCATGCTTCATATAAGCGATAAAACCATTTCTTCTTTGCAAGCTTTACACTTAACTGCTAAGGCACTTTTTGGAGGTTGGTTATCTTCACCTTTACCTATTCCGGGTACCTTTGTACTTTCTTGAGTACTAAGAGCTGCTGGGGTTACTTTTGGCTCTTGGTTACTCTCTCCCGGTATTCCACTCCATTCAAACCTTGGTTCATTCTCTCCTTTTAAACTGAAGTCTTCTAGTTGGCCTTCTTTAACTTCTCCTTCTACTCCTGTAAAGAAACCTCTCAAACTTTTGCTTAGACTTGTTTGACTCTCTGGATAGCCTAGAGGACTTGGAGTAGTACTAGTTACATCGTTTATCCCAGCGTCTGGGTTTACTTCTCCCACTGTTCCTAAGCTATCAGTTGTTTTTCCATGTGCTTGTTCTTTTACTCTTGGCTCACCTAAGTTTTCTTGTTTACTTGGATCAAACTTTGGTTCATGAGGCATTCCTTCTATTTTTCGGTCTCTTTCTACTTTTTCTTTCATTAACTCTTGAGGAGTACGATGTTGTCCTTTCTGCCCTTCTTTCTTCAAAGACTCTCTTGGGCCGCCTTCGTATTTTTCTTCTTCAGGGCCTTCACCTAATTCTTCTACTTCTCTTTGAACTATTGCTATTGCACCAATACCTAAGTCTTCGGAATCAGTTACATCTTGAAAAGCTAAAAACCTTGCTTGAGTTTCAGATATCAGGTCATCGTAAAATATCTCGAACTCTTCTGTATCAGCTTTTACTTTCTTTATTCCTTCCTTCTTTACTGGTGTTGCACTAAATTTTATACCTTCATCTTTTAAAATTTTCATAACTTCGGGCGGTGTTGCGCCTTTTAAACTAAAGTCCAATTCCCAATCCCTACTTTTAAAATCAGTACCTGTATCAAAGGTTATTCCCTTTTCCTCTAAGGCCTCTTCTATATTAATGAGTACATCCTCGCCAACACTTCTTGTAAATGGTATATTAACACTAACCCATTGGCTTTTTTGCGCGTAATGTGTACCCGGGTATGGGCCTTTAGGAGTAAACTCTTTCTCTTTTACTCCGGGTAAACGTTTGTCTGTCCCGCCTGAACTTGCTGGAGTTGGACTATCTACTATATCGTTTTCTCTTAAGTCATATTTTTTCTTCCAGCCATCCCATGGTTCTTTCTTTGGTTCGGCTACACCAGGCATTCTTCTTTCGTTACCAGTTGCACTTGGCCCTTCTTTCTTTGGTTCCTTTGCGCCAGGTAACCGTTCGCTTGTTCCGCCTACATCTGGGCCTTTATTTGTTTCATCTTTATCTCCATCTGGATAACCATGGCGCTCTTTAGTGCTTACTTGTCCGTCAGTGTTACTTGCTTCACTATTCTTTCCTACTACCTTTATATCAAAACCTTTCTTCTTTGCTATGCGTTGCATTTCACCTAATACTAGTTTTTCGTTCTTACTTGCCTTTAAAACTTCTAAGGTTTTGTCGCCTATCATTCCCTTGTCCCACATATCTGTTAACATCGCTTTGATATTCATCTTTGCCTCCTTACCATTTGGACTATCGTCATTATCATCTTCTATAAAAGGGTCTATAGTTCCCCAAATAACGCCTTCTCCATTTTTTACAACAAAAACCTCATCTCCTACCTTATAATCATACTTGTTATCTATAAGTTTTGTAATAGTTGCTCCATATATTATTTCATCGGTATCTGTTACTAACCCCTTCTTTCTCTTTCCTAAACTTACCTCATATAATCCTACTCCTCTATCGCCAGTTACTTTTTCTCCTTTTTTCTTCATTGCGCTCCTATAAATACCGCCAGGTCTTCTACCAGGGTTACTCCAGTTTGGTTTGTCAAACGTTGACGCTTCCCTATTTACTTTGTCTATTAAATGTTTAGCGTAAGAAGCTTGAGAATCTAGCTTGGCTTTTAACTTTTTTTCGATTCTATAATTATCGTTTCCAGTATCATATACTATTCCAATATTATCCCCTTCTTTATCAACTAAGTAGTACTCCCTTTCTGTATTTGGTACTGGATCACCAATTTCATAGCCTAACTCATTTAATTTATCACCTGTATATGTTTCGCCTTTCGCTAAATAAGTTAATGCTTGTTTCTTACTTGCGCTTGTGTTTCTATCGCTATTCTCTTCGCCCTGTATTTTCTCCAAAAAACTTTCCCCCGCCTTACCATAAAGACTAGGATCAAATTCTTCTATATTAAGTATAACTTCTTTAAAATTTGTTAAGATTGGATTCGTAGGATCATCTTCGCGTGTTTTGACTTCTTTTACGAGTTTACCTTCTTTGTCGTAATAGAGATCTATTAACCACCCGCCTCCAGAGTCTATATTTGATTCTATTAATTTCCACTCACCTTGACTTATTCGCTTACTTGCATAAGGAGTTAAATCTTGATCTGGCCCTTCTCCTCTTAATTCTTTTATTAGCCTTTTTATAGTAAATTCACCTAATCCCGGATAGGTATAAGTTAAACTCTTTACAATAGCGTCATCATTAGAACCTTCATTTACCATTTCTCTTATATCCTGTCTTATTAGTTTTCTTATTGTAGGATTAAATCTAGATTGGCCCTCTCTCTTCATACCCTTGCTTTCTTTATTTTCTATCCAGCTATCTATTACTCTTTTTTCCATTTAAACCTCCATTTTCCTTATTTCTTCCTATAAAATCCTTTGGACCTTTGTTGTACCCACAAGATCTTTCTGCATCCAATATCTTTACATTGACCATTTTACTCTGTTTTGGTTGTTTCTGCTAGTCTATCCTCTATTTCACTTAAAGTAAAATCAAATAAGGTAAAGTCGTCTTCCACGCCAGTCATTACATCTAAAATGTCATAACTATACCCTACTAACTCGTTTAACAAGTTTTGTTTAGTTTCTTCTCCTTCGTCCATTACTTCTTCCTCTTTAACTGGTGCTGCGGGTAAGTCTACGCCTTCAGCTAAAGTTGGGGCTGTTAGTTGACTTTCAAGAGTTAGACTACCTTTAAACTTTCGATAAAGCTCTGTTGGGGCTGTAAAGAATGTAAATACTTTTACCAACTTTGGTTTAGTTTTCCTTAGTATTTCATATCGTTTTTGCATTCTTTCTTGTAAATCCTTTACTTCTCCGCCGAATTCTTCTATTAGTTGTTCAGCTATTTTCATATAAGGTGGATGAAAGCTCCTGCGAATTTGGTTCATTATAGCATATACTCTATCTTTGAATGTTGCTGCTCTTCCTGGTTGGTCACCTACTTTCTTCCTTATTTCTTTCCAAACCCCTTCTAACTTTTCTTTTACTTCTTCATATTTTTCTTCTTCTTGTATTTTTTCTGTTAAATTTGTTATTAGTTCATCTACTCTTGTTACTTCTTTAGTTAGTTTATCTGCCTCTGTAAACAAGGATACTAAGTCTAAGTCCTCTGAGATGTCTTTTAATTGTTCTGGGGCCTCTGTTGGTTTCTTATACCTTTTTGGTAAAGTTGACTTAGGCGCTATAGGCGGTTCTCCAGGAGTTAGTTCTTGCCCTTCTTCATATCGTTCTTGTTCTTTCTTAACTTCTTTATACATTTTTAATTCTTTTTCTTCATCTTCACTTAGTCCTTCTGTTCTTTTTTTTGCTTCATATTGTTCGATTATTCCTCTTATGTCTTCGTCAGTTAAGACTTCATCTTCTTCGTCTTTGGTTTGCGCTGTTTTGTCGTCTCCAAACCATTCGCCTCTATTTAGTTCATCTAGTGATACTTTTTTAACGATATCTCCGCTATATTTAATCGTTACATTAACAGTACCATCGTCATTAATCCCTATTACAGTAGCTTTTTCAGGGTAGCTTAATTGTACATATTGCTCGGAATTTCTTGTATAACTAAATCCTTCATTCAACCTAACTTCATCACCAACATTTACGCTATTACTAACTTTGAATTTTTTCCATTGCGCTTTCCTTACTAACTTAAACTTACCTTGGTTTAGTTCATCCATTTCGAGTTTTGAGTTTCCGTATTCTTTCTTTCGTTGGTATTGTTTAGCAGCTTCAGGCGTATCTATTCCTCTGAGTAAGACTTCAGGTTCTACTTCCTCTTTTGGTTCTTTCCTTTTCTCTATAAAATCAGATTCTTGTTGTTGTGCCACTTTTCCTATCTTTTGTAAATGGGTAGTATGAACCAAAAATCCAGGGTAAGGTGTTGGATTCTCTTTTTCATCATACTCTACATATACTTCCCCTTCTTCTAAATTATATCCTTCTGTGGTTGTTATTGTTCCTTTATCTCCTTCGTCATCTATTACTCTATCACCTACTTTGAATTCTCCATCACTTTTTTCTTGAGCTACTTTTAAACCAAATATGGATTTACCACGAAAACCTTCTACTTTTAGTTTTTCTGCATCCACCTTATACCCTAATTCTGACCCACCTACTATACCAGATAGATAAGTAGCTAAACGATAGTAAACACTGCTGCCAGCAAAATCTTCGGGCGCCAGTTCTATTCCATCTATCCTTATAAACCCTTTACCTCGTTGCACATTTACTGAATCCTTTCTTCCTGCTAATCCAGCTAGTTTTTGATATAATTCTTCACCAATATCTCCTTTTAAAAGAATAAGTCGGCTCACCCCAAGTAAAGAGCGACCAATGGTTCATATTGTA
>Ga0075766_125_pt1 | contig 8423 bp, 11 predicted proteins | sample RifGroC1_FD_68443 | JGI IMG/M metagenome (GOLD analysis project Ga0075766, IMG submission 68443) | Microgenomates bacterium GW2011_GWC1_39_12 | reverse complement strand
ATGAAAATTAGCTGACGGTCCGACAATAGGAACTCCAACTCCTTCGATAAGCGCCTGAGGAACTGGATGGTTTGGCCACCGCAATCCAACAGTTTCTCCACCTGCGCAGATAGGGGAGTATATTAATTCTTTTTTGCATTGATCTACTATCGTAAGAGCCCCCGGCCAATACGTTTCCATAAGATGTCGCACAATATCTGATGGGGAACGATAGTAGGTGAGTGCTTGCTCACAACTACCGACTAATATAGGTAAGGCTTGAGTCATGGGTCGGTTTCGTATTCGAAACACCCTATCAATTGCATCTTGGTTATCTATCCTGCACCCAACCCCAAATGCAGTATCTGTAGGAAAAATAATAATTCCTCCTGAATTTAAAACTTTTATAGCCTGTATCATTTCATTATTCATACGTAATGACCCTTTCTTCATCACCTGAAATCGCAAGACGTACATCCATTCGATGTTTCGGCAAATGAGCACCCAACCGTTCAGCCCATTCAATAACGATAATTGCATCTTTATCGTCAAATATTTCAAATATACCTAAACTCTCAATATCTTCTATTTTTTGCAACCGATATAAATCGACATGGTAAAAAAATCGTACGTCATTTTTGAGATCATACCGCCTGATAATGATAAACGTAGGGGAGACCAGACGGGAGGGGAATCCTAATCCTTTTGCAAACCCTTGGGTAAATACCGTCTTCCCTGCCCCAAGTTCACCGTATAAACAATAAATCCGAGGAAAACTACTATCATTTACGATAGAAGTTGCCAATTTCTCGCCCACACTTTGAGTTTCTTTGGCATTTTTTGTAATAATTGTTTGAGTGTTATCCATGCAAGTCCTCCTGCAAACATATCAATTATAGCATCACGGAGCTTCCCTTCCCTTGTCGGAACAAAAGACTGATGAATTTCATCCGTTATTGCATACACACTTGTAATAATAAATGCGATAATCCAGGCGTTTTTTTTATTTTTGGTTGTATTTCGTATTGCCCGATACGTCAGAACATATAACATGTAGTATTCAATCAAATGCATTGTTTTAAAAAACAGAAAACTGAGAATATATGAGTCGGTAAATGCAACTTTCTGGCGGGAAGAAAAGCTAAATATCACTGCCATCCATAATACGACTGGAAGCCAAAATCGGATATATTTCATTTCTTTAAGTATAGACGATTTTTTATAACAAACACAGCTGCAAGTAGCGCACATCCGACAGAAATAAACAGAAGTGCAATAATATACGGCTTGTTATTAGGCGGCTTTTCATCTTGAGCACCCAACACCTCTCCTGTCGGGCTCAAAACCAAAGTAGGGGTTAATTCAATCGTTGGTGTAGCCTTCGGAGTGGGAGTAGATGTAGGAGTCGACGTTTTTGTCGGAATCGGAGTATTTGTCGTTGTAGGAACAGGTGTATTTGTAGGTGTATTTGTTGGAACCGGAGTATTCGTCGGAGTTGCTGTTGGACCAGTAATGGTTATTGTCTTTTCTGAAGACCATGTTGGCGTACCACAGCTTCCTGTATACCGTCCGATTTTAAACAAAAATTCACCCGGGTTTGAATAAAATGAATTTTCGATATCCGGCTTAAATTTTATTTTCCCGCTCCAACTTCCCTCCACTAGATCAGTTGAGGCTATTTTGAAATACTCTGAACAACTTGAGCCTGATGCATTAATCCACATACCTGTATTATTTTGTGTATACCCAAAATAGCTCGTACCGCTGGGGTAAAATACACCACGTATAAACGAATCACTGGTGCAACCAGTACAGATAAGTGCAACATCAGCTTCAAATTCCTGAGACTGATCTATTGTTGCAGGAATACTTGAAAAAGAAATGGATGTCGCTGCAGAAACGAAAAACGGAAGAAAGAACAATAACGCTGCTATTCCAACAATAATTGGCGCCCGGGCAGACATAGATATGAGATTAATTAATTCATTGTAACTCTATCTACCTCAAAAATACTATTTAACGAATATTTGTCTGTAAATGAGATATTACTTCCATTATTCTCATAAGGATCATGCATAATATACTTTCCGTTTTCATACCCTTTTACAACGACAAAATGTGTTCCAAACGGACCGTAATAAACACCAACAATAACAGGTCCATCACGAACAACATCAGGATTTAACGATGATATTGATGTTCGTGTTATCGTCTTTCCCTTAACATAAATTGATCCTCTCATAAGCATAGCTGTACCGACTGAAAAATTACCGGTGCCGGAAAAAGCGATATCCTTTGGCAAAATATCTCGATTACCAAGATGACTTACTACCATTGCGACAGAAGTAATTAAACAGCCCACGCGAGCAATAGAACATGCCCCTCCACACCCTGTTCCTTGTCCATTAATAAGCGCATTCCCCCACTGATTATCACGCTGATTGTAATAACATCCCCAGCTGTCACATTTTGTTTGATTATCTAATAATCCTGTTCCCTGACTATCGGCAAAACTCGCAAAACCCGCGAGTTTTGCTTTCGCATCAGCGAGCAAACTCTGATAAACCGATTCCTGACCCTTGGTTTGAGATAGCAATGTGTCTTTTGCCTTCTTTTGCTGCGTGAGTTGTAGACTTTTTTGTTCAAGATCGCGCTTCGCTGTTTCTTGTCTTGCTTTTTTATCCTCTCGTAATTTTTTCTTATCATTGAAATTATTTTGAGTAAGCTGAAGCTGTGTATACAAAAACGCATTCCTTTTCTGCACAAACATAACATATTTTTGTCTCGTGATAATATCCGTAAGGCTACTGCTTAAAAATGTAATTCCGAAGTCCGGAACAACACTTCTTTTATATGATTCCGGTATCCTGGTAACAAGAAGTTCAAGGCGTTTCAACAGAAGTAAATCCAACCGTTCAATTTCATTTTCAAGTTCTGTTATTTCGATAGAAAGACTGTCTATCAACCGTTTAATACTTGCAATCTGAAATGTGGTTAATTGAATTTGTGTATCGAATGAATGTATTTGAGAAGCGAGGGTTTCTTTCGCTTTACCGCAACTATCCACAACCTGCTGATAACAAGATACCGCATCATCCCCCTGTTTCCCGACACATGGATTTTGTTCCTGACAAATATCCTGAGCGAAAACAAACGGACTTATACATAACGAGGCGCCAGCAAGAAATACTATAGCTATTAGTTTCTTCATGCATGATTAAAATTTAATATACCGAGCGAGCGTGATTAAGCTTCCTACAGCGCCAAGAAGAAATCCGGTGATACAAAGAATCCCAAGAAACGCGAATGCAGAAAGGAGAAATACTGATGATAACGGATTAACGAGAAGCGCATGAATAACAGGAATTGCACCTAAAAATGACAGCAAACTTGATCGAAACACAAGAAGAAGAATGGTCATAATGAGCCATGCGAAAAACGCACCAACTATTCCGTAAATTCCTCCTTCAATAACAAATGGTTTCCGGATATACCACTGTGTCGCGCCAATAAGCTTCAATATTTCAATTTCTTCTTTTTTCATCGCAATCTTAAGCCCAATGACTGTCATGATAATAAGAAGTGAATCAATCGCAAGAAGTCCTGCAAGCGTTCCTCCGATAATCCGGATTGCGTTGGTCCATGATAAAAGCGCGTCAACAACGTCTTTTTGAAAAATCACTTCTTCAACCCCGTCAGCCTTTTTGATCATCGGCTCAAGCTCTGAAAGAAATTTTGGCTCAGTGGCCGTTACCTCAAGAGATGCCGGAAGAATATCCGCTGTCACCATTTCTAAAAGAAGCGGGTCATTTTTATTCTGTTCTTTATAAATAACAAGCGCATCATCTTTTGATACAAATTTTGTTGATGCAACCTTTCCCGTTCCTTCTAACGTAATTTTAAGTGCATCTGCTTCAGGCTTCCCGGCTTTTTCCATAAAAAAGACAGTAAGTTGTGGTTTTCCTTCAAAATATCGAAGTATCGAAAGTGATGTGCCTGTAGTTAACGCAAACACTCCTCCAAGAAGAAATGTCAAAAACATGGTGAGAATAGCCGCAAGAGTTTGATATGGACTCCGGCGCATGTGGGTCCAAATAGAATTAGTGTTCTTTTTCATGATGACTCCTTTTGGTTAAATGATACTTTCCTTTTATTTCATCGTGTTCTAATTTCCCAGCCTTCAATGTAATGGTACGCTTTTTATTTTTGTCAACCAATGTTGCATTATGCGTAACCACAATGACCGTTGTTCCCATTTTATTCACTTCTTTTAGAATATCAATTATTTCATCACTTGTCTCAGGATCGAGATTTCCGGTTGGTTCGTCAGCAAGAAGTATCTTGGGACCTCCTACGATGGCCCGTGCAATCCCAATACGCTGTAATTCACCAGCAGAGAGTTGTGCCGGAAATACATCAGACTTATCGGATAATTCAACAAGTTCCAACACATCGTGTACGCCCTTCTCAATTTCTTCTCGCGGTTTTCCTAATACTTCCATCCCAACAGCTATATTTTCAGAAATAGTTCTATCCATGAGTAGTTTAAAATCCTGAAATACCATGCGTACATGTCGACGAAGTTGGTGGATTTGAGATTGTGGAATTGTCGTGATATCCCAATTGTCAACAGTAATTGCACCACCTGTTGGAACTAAATCTCGAATGATAAGTTTCAGAAGCGTACTTTTACCTGCTCCGGTTGGGCCAATAAGAAACACAAAATCTCCGTCGGGTATTTCAACGGAAATATCAGAAAGAGCGGGTTTACTCCCACCAAAATCTTTTGATACGTGGTCAAATCGAATCATTGATTACTCTAAAACTTCAATACGTCCAACATCCATGAACCATGGACATTTTTTCGCATCCATTGTTTTACTCGTCACTTTTACCTTTTTTCCAACAAATTGATCGAGATCAAGAACTGATGAAACCAAACACGCTGTTTGCGATGGTCCCCCATCACGAATAAGTTTGTGCGTTCCTTCGCCACTAATTCCATTTTTCTCAACAACCCCTGTTGCGCTATCAGTAAATGTTTTACTATCAGCGCTTCCGAACACATTTTTTCCACTCGCTGTTGGCCCAGCTGACGCGGTTGATGATAATGAAGTTGATGGTTTTTTTCCAGATATGATAAATCCAGTTACAATTCCAAGCCCAATCATGAGAATAAACACAGCACCAATAATCAGTTTCATTTGTTTTGTCACTTTCTCTTCTTCGGAAACTTCGGGATCGATAGAGAAATTTTTTATATTTTTTGTTTTGGTAAGCGGGTCAATTTTTTCCATAGTTCCTCCATTATTGTCTCTTATACATTTTTTTTCAAGTACGCCATAATAAAATCTTCAATATCGCCATCTAAGACCCTTTCAGTATTAGATGTTTCATATTCAGTACGCAAATCTTTTACCATATGATAAGGGTGAAGTACGTAGGATCTAATTTGATTCCCCCACCCCGGTGTTTTGTAGACTCCTTTGTATTTCGCTTGTTCTTTTTGACGATTTTCTTCTTCTTTCGTCCATAATTTAGACCGAAGAACCTTCAAAGCATACTCTCTATTCTGTCCTTGCTGTCTCTCACTTTGACAGGTCACAATAATACCCGACGGTTTATGGGTTAATCTCACTGCTGTTGAGACCTTATTGACATTTTGACCGCCTTTTCCTCCAGACCTGTAAAAATCCCAAACAAGATCTTCTTCGCGAATTGTTGTTATTTGTGACTCTTCAATAACTGGCATCACATCGACCATTGCAAATGAGGTCTGCCGTAAGTTATCCGCATTAAACGGAGATTGCCGAACCAACCTATGTACACCGGTTTCCGCGCGTAAAAAACCATATGCATAGGCTCCTGCTACTTCAATGGTGACACTCTTGATTCCAGCTTCATCTCCGGGAGTAAAATCTACTTCATTTGTCTCCCAACCTTTCCGTTCACAAAATCGAAGGTACATACGATTCAACATCGAGGTCCAATCCATCGCTTCAGTTCCCCCTTGCCCTGAGTGAAGAGATAATATTGCATCTCCCCGATCATAAGAGCCGGATAAATAGGTTGCAAATTCTAACCGATTCACCTCACCCGCAAGCTCTTTTTCTTCTCCAGTTTCCAACAGTAACTGAATCATTTCCCCTTCTTCAATTTCCTTTGCAAGTTCCGCTATTCTCTTCATCGTCTTTGCTGCTTCTTTTGTTTCCTTCCAAAAATCTTCTTTCATGCTTGCAGCTTCCAGTTCTCGATGGAGTTTCCGTTTGTCATCAAGCTTAAGTTTCTCGATTAATTCTAACGCTCGTCGTTTTAATTCTTCATTCATATTATTTACAAATTTGTTCTTTAATACTTTGTTGTTCCTCAGGATTGAGAGTTTCAATTTTTTTCACTACCTGAATAATAATCTCCCGTGTTACTGCTTCTTGCGCTTTCTCCTGCACTTGTCCAAAAGTGGTGTTTACTACTTCACCTGCTGATGATGCAAGATGTACTGTATCTAACTTATCATTTATTTGTTGTCCGATTTCAGTTCCCAAAACTGCTTGCTGCACTTTCTCAAGCGGATTCGGAAGCGGACGATTCGTAATTTTCGGCCAAACGAGACTCGCTGCTCCAACGACAGCACTAGTTGAGAGAAGTGTAATAATAAATTTAAGAATGAACGGCATTGAATGTAAGTATACGGTTTTGGCAAGAAAAACAAAAGAGAATGTGCTTCACCCTTCACAATCAGAATTGTTACGGGTATAACCATTTCTAAACTGATTCGCCGACTGGCGAATCGAGTAAGAATGGTATATAACAATACCATGATTATTATGGGGCTCGATCCGGGAACTGCACGTGTTGGCTGGGGTGTCATTTCCGAAACATCCACGGGACTCAAACCTATTGCCTACGGCATCATTGAAACAAAAAAAGAAAAATCTGATGACCAGCGGCTTGTTGATATCCACAAATCTGTATCGATACTTCTATCCAAATACAAACCAGATGATGTTGCTATAGAATCATTGTTTTTTGCAACCAATGCAACGACCGCAATGTCTGTCGGACAAGCAAGAGGAGTGCTTCTTCTTACGTGTTCACTTGCAAAAATCAAAACGTTTTCCTACAGCCCGCTTGAAGTGAAACGATGTATAACAGGCGATGGAAAAGCAGACAAGAAGCAGGTACAATACATGGTGACTCGACAGTTACATCTGGTAAAAACGCCAAAACCTGATGATGTGGCTGACGCACTCGCAATAGCCCTGACCCATGCATTTTCGTATCGCATGAAAGGAAAATTACTATGATGGGCGCACTCAAAGGAACAGCATATTCTTTTTATAAAAACCCAGCGTTATTTTTTGTTGGAGATATTGGATATAACGTCTATATAACCAATCAATTTGCAAAAACACTGACACCAAACAAAAAAGTACTCTTGTATATCCATAGTCATATTCGGGAAGATGCGTTTGATCTCTATGGATTTGCAAGTAAAGAAGAGTTGACCTTATTTGAACTTTTAATTACCGTTTCTGGTATTGGACCTAAAACAGCATTGCCAATCCTCGATCGTGGAGTACTTGCAATCGAACATGCAGTCACTCATAGCGATGTTGAATTTTTTACAACCATACCTCGGCTTGGCAAAAAAAATGCACAAAAAATTATCATTGAACTGAAAAGCAAACTCGGTAGTTTACTGGATTTAAATTTAAATGATGCGTTTGAAGGTGAAACCAAACAACTCACAGATGCACTCCTTTCCATGGGATTTATAAAAAAAGAAATAATAACTATTATCAAAAAAATACCTGAAAAAGCAACGACACTCGAACAAAAACTCCGTGAGGCGTTACAACTCTTGGGGAAATAATATGAAACAAGTCAAAAAGAAAGAAGATATCCTTTTTGAAACAGCTGCTCCAGAAGAAGAACGCATGATCACTTCACTCCGTGCATCCTCTTGGGATGAATTCTATGGACAACTTGCTGTTAAAAAAAGTCTTGCAATTGCAATTTCCGCTGCAAAAAAACGGAAAGAGGCACTCGAACACATTCTTTTGTATGGTCCTCCTGGATTGGGAAAAACAACACTGGCACACTTAATTGCAAAAGAGATGAAAGTAAATATTAGAATTACATCCGGTCCTGCAATAGAACGCGCTGGAGATCTTGCAGCAATTCTTACCAATCTCAAACCCAATGATATTTTGTTTATTGATGAAATTCACAGGCTGAATAAACTTGTTGAGGAAACTCTCTATCCTGCAATGGAAGATTATGCTCTGGATATCATCATCGGAAAAGGACCGTCAGCACGGACACTTCGACTTGATCTTCCACCGTTTACCATCGTGGGGGCTACTACTCGAGCTGGACTTCTATCATCCCCTATGCGAGATAGATTTGGGGTCGTCGAACGGCTTTCTTTTTACCAACCAGCT
>Ga0075766_124_pt1 | contig 8849 bp, 11 predicted proteins | sample RifGroC1_FD_68443 | JGI IMG/M metagenome (GOLD analysis project Ga0075766, IMG submission 68443) | Microgenomates bacterium GW2011_GWC1_39_12 | reverse complement strand
CGATGACGTACGGTATGCCTTTTTTGTCTGCGTATTTGAGCTGCTTTTCCAATTTTGCTGTTGGATCTGTATAGAGCTCTGTATTAATATTAGATTTCCGTAGCACAGCGCTCAGTTTAATTGCTTCATCCCACGATGTTTGGGTAAAAATTGTGATGAGTATTTGTGCGTTATTTATCATAGTCGGTAATAACCCGCATACTTCCATTGCTTCAAGCGTTCTGTCAAAGCCGAGCGCAAATCCGGTGCCGCCGATATCCCGCCCTGCAAATTTTTCAAGCATCCCGTCATACCGTTCGCCTCCAAGTACAGATGAATCGCCATATTCAGGAATGACGATTTCCCAGATGGGGCCGACAGAGTATGCAAATGAGCGGGCAATCGTTGGATCAAATTCATACCAGTCATCAGGGAAACCATATGTTTTTAAATAACCAAATATTGTTTGTAATTCCTCATTCGGTTTTAGATTGGTGACAATGGATACATACTCGCGCGCGCTCTTTTCAGGTATGCCTTTTTGTATCATTTCAGCTATCACTTCGTCGTTTCCGATTTTTTTAATCTTATCGATGGCAACGATTGCCGAGTAAGGAATATCTTTCAAAAGTGATCGGGAACTGATTTTTGCAATTACTTTGTTAAATCCAAGCTGTTTATAAATATCCAGTGATAACGCTATTGTTTCAGCGTCAGCATCCGGAGTTTTAATGCCGTATATATCAGCGTCACATTGGATGAACTCCCGATACCGCCCTTTTTGCGGTTTTTCTGCCCGAAATGCTGGTTGGATTTGATACCGTTTGAACGGGTAGGTTAAGGTGTTTTGATATTGTGCAACCACCCGACAGGATGGAACTGTTTGATCATACCGAAGCGCAACATCTCGATTTCCCTGATCTTTGAATTTAAAAAATAATTTTTCATCTTCTCCGATTTGACCGGTAAAAAGTTCCAATGGTTCGAGTGTAGGGGTTTCGAGCGGTGCAAATCCCCATTGCTCGCAAATTTGGGCAAGGCGATCCCTCAGCCATTTCCGTTTCGCTGCTTCAACGGGTAAAAAATCCCGAAACCCTTTTAAATTCTGTATTTGTTGATTCATATATTGATAGTATCAAGAAACTGTATTTATACACAAGGTTGGTTATTTTTTATTCTATATATCTCTGGTTATCAAAATCTATCTCTTCATCACTCTTCACGCGCGGTTCCTCCTTTTTTGATTTTGTCTCTGGCTTTTCTGTAGAAACGAATGGATATCCATCACCATACTCTGGTGCACCGGGTTTAAAAACAATGACTTTTTTTTCTGGATCTTGCATATATTTCACCTCCTTTCATTTGGTTTGTATTTAATTATCTGCTGCATCGAATAATGCACCCCAAGGTTCGCTATATTTTTCTTCCCATTCCTTCCTTCGTTTGGCAAATTCTTCGTCTTCCTCAATTCCCTTTGGTTGATCTTTTTCAATTTCTTTTTTTATCTTTGGTTCAGTTTCTTTTTTCATATATACCTCCTTTAGATTCCTCTACATTCCTTTCATTAGATATAGCCCAATCAGACTGAGGATCATTCCGATAACGTTTATTAGTTTTACCGGTTCTTTCAAGAGAATAATTCCCCAGAGAATGATTGTAATAATTCGCAATACCAAAATAGTCGGTATAAAAATCGCTGCTTTGATAGTGGGGTTGACAAGGAGCATCATTGTGAGTATCAATGCCGATCCTATGGTTATTCCTGCGCCAGCAATCGCTCCTACTCCTGGTAGGCTCCATAATTGTTGTGGTACCGTGGTGTTTCTTAACTGAAATAATAAAATAACACCAGCAAAGCATGCTGAGACAATTTGACAGAGCATTGACCCCAGCGCTGGCTGGATTTTGCCAGCGCTGAGTTTGATAAACAAGTCATACGTTCCATAAAGAAATCCTATTAAGATGGTTAATAACATAGTGTTCATAATAACTTTCCTATAATTTTTTCTGCTTCAGCGAGTACGCGGTATTGCTTGACTAGCGGCACAACTTGCTCGATGTCTTTATAAAACGCCCGGTCTTCAGTTATTGCTGGACTCACTGATCGAACCAGTTTGTATACTGCTTGAAATACTGGGGACGGTTTAATTGGTTTTCTAAATTCATACGCTTGGCATGCTGCTAAGAGTTGAATGGCGATGACCGCTTCCGTATTTCGTATTATTTCTCTTGCTTTTCGGGCTGCAATTGTTCCAAAAGAAACGTGATCTTCCTGGTTCCCTGATACCGGAATCGAGTCAACGCTCGCGGGACTAGCAAGAATCTTATTTTCCGAAACTAGCGCAGCTTGCGTGTATTGACTGATCATAAGTCCACTATCCAGTCCAGCACTAGCTACAAGAAAAGCCGGTAGATCTTTAGAGCACGCCGGATCCATCAGATTATTGGTTTGCCGTTCTGCCATGCTACCAAGATCGGTGATAATGATGCCTAACAAATCTTGTGAATATCCAATCGGCGCTCCGTGAAAATTTGCTCCTGTTCTACATATTTTTTCTTTCGTAAAAAAGAGAGGATTATCGGCAACAGCATTCATTTCAATTTCCGTTACGCTTTTGATGTAGTCAAGTGCGTCGCGGCAAGCACCAGCTACTTGCGGAACAGACCTGAGTGAATAGGCATTTTGAACGTTCTTTTTTGCCTGCTTCATAAGATCACTATTTGCAAATAATTTTCGTAGATTCGCAGCCGCTGTATTTTGACCTTTAAATGGACGTACCTCGTTATATTCGCGGCTGTATGCAGACTCAACACAATTGAGTACATCGATGGTCATTGCTGATACAATTTCCATCTGTTTAATAAGACGTATTGCATCATACGTATTGAATGCAGCAATAGCAGTCATAAATTGTGATCCATTCATGATTGCTAGTCCTTCTCGGTAGGCAAGTGGTACTGGTTTAATGTCAGCACGTTTCATAGCCTCTGCTCCAGTTAAAATTTTCCCCTTCCAATATGCATTGCCTTCTCCGATGACGACCAGTCCCATCTGCGATAGAGGAGCAAGGTCTCCTGATGTCCCAACTGAACCCTTTTCATAAAACGCAGGAATGACATTTTTGTTAAGCATCTCAACAAATGTCATAAATAGTTCTGGTCGTATGCCGGAGTACCCTTTTGCAAAAACATTTAGCCGCATAAGTAGTGTTGCTTTCGCTGTTTGTTCGTCTACATAATTGCCATATCCAGATGAGTGAGCTCGTAACATGCGAGTGGACAATTCACCAGCTTTATCTTTTGATATTTTGATGTTTCCAAATCCGCCGATACCGGTATTGAGACCATACATGATATCTCCTCGTTCAAGCATTTCTGCTATTGCGCTCCAATTATCGGCAATACGTTTGATAACTTTCTTTGGCACGACAACGGTCGCGTTTTCGCGTGCTATTGCGACTATATCCTCAATTTTCAGGTCATAACCTGTGAGCAGAATTTGTTTTTTCATATATCCTCCTTTTGAATATAAATATGTTTATATAAGGGTGGCTGACGGGACTCGGACCCGTGTCAAAGCGTTCACAGCGCTTCACCTGAACCACTCGGTTACAGCCACCAAAATTCCACAGAAACTACTCCTGCGGATAGAGCTGGTGAGAAAAGAAAAATTGGAAGATTCTCAACAAATCAACCCGCAAGAATTAGCGGATATGATGATGGAAGACACAAGAAGAAACCGAAGAATCGGTTTGAGGAAAATTGCTTGAAATATATATCTGTCTCATAGTACGTGTTAATATACTAACATGACTATTTTTGTCTGTCAAGGGCGAGTTTATATCCACCCATGCCGTTATGAAGCCATTTTGCACAACGATTGACTGTTGTTGTCGATACGCCGAGTTTTTTGGCGATATCAAGGTAGGAGATTCCTTGTGCGATCATTTGCACCATCTTCCAGCGGTTTGAGAATTCTTTAATTTCAGCTTCCGTGAGGAGATCTCGGAAAAATCGCGTTGCCTCATCAGGAGTTTTCAGGGTAAGAATTGCTTTGTAGAGATTTTTCATTTCCGCTGTCGGATAATCAGGAGATACATCCATATATATTATGCTGCTGGGAGCGTTGAAGGGTGGAGATGTTGTTCAATCTTTTTTATCCGTTTGTCGTGATTATCAAGTTGATCATCAATACGCGTATGTTGTCCCGTATGGAGTTCAAATGCTTCTCGTGAAGCTTTTAATTCACCTACTACTTCATCCATTTTTGAATAAAATTCATCTTTTGTAGGAAGAAACTTAATTTTATCAGTAAGTTTTTCTTCAATGATTTCTTCAATTATTTTGATGTCGTTTTGAGTTAACATACGTTTTTACTTTACTGCGTGAAACTTTAAGTGTCAAGAATAATTACGGTTTCGCGGTTGGTTTGATTGTTGCAGAAGGCGATGCTGTTGTTGCTGGCGTTGGTGATGGAAGAGTACCTCCTCCAAGATTAGTGATGCGTGTAGCACTTACACGGTTTTCTTTTTTGGGAACGGCGGTTCCGGTGACGTGGATAATATCTCCAGGAATGAGTTTTGAGAACCCTCCCTTTTGCAGCTCTTTGCCATTCCAGACAGACGTTTTTGTAATTGTTTCAAAATCAATGGTGTATGTTTTTGAATCTGTCGTTTGAATGGTGATGGTGTAGTCAGATTTACTCATCTCTGTAATTTTTCCTGCGATGCGAAGAGGATCAGAGGACTGGATGATGACAATTTTTGCTTTCAAAAGTTCCAGTGTCGCATCATATTCTCCAAACACCGCGACAATATCTCCTTTTTCGAGATTTTCTATTTTGAGTTCTGTTCGGACTCCTTTGATTTTTTGGAAGATTTTTATATCATCTGTAAGTTCAATTTTGAGGTCTTTTGTTGCTGTTTCAACAGTAAATGTTGAAACACTGACAGATTTGATGGTGCCGTAGATTGCTTGTCGTTTAGACTGTTTGAGTTCAGCGACTTTTGTTGCAAGACGTTCTTTTAAATCATCGATTTGTTTTGCTTTATCAGATACAGTGGGAGATGGTGATTGAGATTCAGATGGTGTTCCTGTTGGAGCAGCGGAAATATTAGCGCCTAAGGTTAAAAGAAAAATGATAAGAGCAGTATGGTGAAAAATTCGTTGTTTCATAGTGTTACCAATCTTCTGGCGTGTAGTACACAGTTGTTTTTTGTGTTGCGGTCTTTTCTCCATAATAACTTGTTACCAAAATGTCATTTTTTCCCTCAACGAGCGTTATCTTTCCAGCAAATTTTCCGTCTCCATTGGTCATCATAACGCTATCATCAATTGTTCCCTGAATGATGACTTTTGATTCTTTAGACGTTGATCCGGATACGAGCATAGTATCTGTGTTTTCGATTGCATCAGGAAGCGGACTATCAATTGTTATGCTATGAAGAATTTCAGAAATTTTTGTAGGTTCTGGCGTTGGTTTTTTTTGTAAAAATGTTACTTTCGGAATGGTAACTTTGGGAAGGGATTTCATGAGGTTCGGTCCGACAAGGATAATACCAGTAAGCACTAGTCCAATACCTAGTCCGATGAGAGCAGCGAAGAATGCGTCCTTATTCATATGATTTTTTGGTGTTGCTAAGCATAACGCAAACGTGGTATAAATTGCAAGCACAGTAACCATTATGGTACTGTGTAAACATTATGGATATTACCTCGTTCGGTCATTCGTCATTTAAAATAAAGGGGAAAGCAGCAACGCTTGTTACTGATCCATTTGATTCTTCATTTACTGGGCTCAGATTTCCGAAACATATCGAGGCAGATATCGTAACTGTTTCTCACGCTCACGAAGATCATAATGCAGTTTTCCAAATAGAAGGAAATCCATTTGTTGTATCTGGTCCAGGTGAGTATGAAATTAAAGGCATTGGCATTGTCGGTATTCCATCAGAGCATGGAAACGGAGTTAAAGAAATAAACACAATCTATCGGATTGAAATGGATGATTTGAGTATTGTGCATCTGGGAGATTTGGGCAGAATGTTGACAACAGAAGAAGTAGATGAGCTAGACGGAGTGGATATTCTGATGATTCCTGTTGGCGGAACATACACAATTGATGCACAACAAGCCGCTAAACTTATTGCAGAAATTGAACCTTCTATTGTTATTCCCATGCATTATCTCCGTCAAGGACTTAAATTTGATCTTTCTCCTGTTTCCGTATTTTTGAAAGAAATGGGACAAGAGATGGTTACTGCCCAACCGAAAGTATCGGTTTCAAAGGCAAAACTTCCAGAACAAAAGCAAATTATTGTGTTAGAGTAATGGTATGCAAAATCCTAAAGTCCCTCCGCATGATGATAGTGCGGAAGAATCAGTTCTTGGCGCCGTTTTAATCGATCGGGATGCCATGATTGATGTTGTTGAATTTCTTCGTTCTGAGCATTTCTATACAGAAGCAAATGGACACGTGTATAGTGCCATGATGAATTTGTATGAACGGCATGACCCTATTGATGTTGTGACAGTGGTGAATGAACTGAAAAAATTAGGAACACTGACAAATGCCGGAGGAGCATCGCGCATCAATGAACTGGTCAATGTTGTTCCAACGGCAGCCAATGCCGAACAGTACGGACATATTATCAAAGAGTATTATACAAAACGTCTTTTGATTTCTGCTGCAGCGGAAATAAATATGCTTGCGTTTAAGGAATCAGGAGAGGTGCAGTCCATTCTTGATAGCGCTGAACAGCAAATATTCGCTATATCTCAGCACGCGATGAAACGGGATTTTATTCCGATTAAAGATGCCCTTGCTGCTTCCTTTGATCGGCTTGATGAGCTACATAAACGGGCAGGGGGATTAAGAGGAGTGGCCACCGGATTTCATGATTTGGATATGAAGCTTGCTGGTATGCAGGATGCAAACCTTATTATCTTAGCAGCCCGTCCGGGAACAGGAAAAACCGCAATGATTCTCAATATCGCCCAGTATGTATCTGTTCACGACAAAGTACCTGTTGGAATATTTTCTCTTGAAATGAGTAAAGAAGAACTTGTGGATCGGCTTTTGGTGGCCCAGGCTGATATTGATGCGTGGAAGTTGAAAACAGGAAAACTGTCTGATGATGATTTTACGAAACTCTCTGATGCCATGGGACAACTGGCTGAGGCTCCGCTTTTTATTGACGATACGCCGGGACTTTCCATTCTAGAGATGCGGACAAAAGCCAGACGGTTGCAAATGGAATACGGAGTGAAACTCATAATTGTTGATTATTTACAACTTGCTGATCCTGGGAGACGGTATGACAACCGCGTTCAGGAAGTTTCAATTGTTTCCCAAAGTTTGAAAAATCTTGCGCGTGAGCTCAATGTTCCTGTTTTGGCATGCTCACAGTTATCTCGTGCTGTCGAAAGCAGGGGAACGAGAGTTCCTGAACTATCCGATCTTCGAGAATCTGGATCGATTGAACAGGATGCAGACGTTGTCATGTTTCTCTATCGGGAAGAGGCAGATATGACGCAGTGGGGTGAACAGATTCCCACCAAACTTCGTATTGCAAAACACAGAAACGGGCCATTGGGAGAAATTGATATGGTCTTCCGCGGCGACCGCATCCGTTTTTACGGCGTAGAACATAAACAAACAGACGTTCATCCGGAACAATAATTCTGCATGAGACATTTACTTTCCCTGACAGATCTAACGAAGAAGGAGATTCTGGAAATAATAACGCTCGCATCAAAATTGAAAAAAACGAAGCATGTGTACCGTCGTACTCCATTATTCCAAAAGACACTCATTATGTTATTTCAAAAAACATCCACGCGTACACGATTGTCGTTTGAAACGGCTATGACACAACTTGGTGGTCATGCAATTTACGTTGATGTGAGGACGACGCAGACAGCGATGGCAGATTTTCAAGATGAAATTAAGGCAATGATGCGATATGGAGATATATTGTTGTTTCGAGCACTACAATGTGACAGTGTGAAATATGCTGCGTCATTAAACACGATTCCAGTTATTGATGGATGTAGTGAGAAACATCATCCATGTCAGGCATTAGGTGATATGTTGACGATGGCTGAATATGCTGGAGGTATAAAGAAAATAAATAAAATTGCATGGCTTGGGATTCAAAATAATGTTTCTAATACGCTCAAGATAACGTGCGCAAAAGTAGGTATTGAGTGTGCGCTCATATCACCGGAACGAAATAAGGCAAGCATTGATAAAGATTTAGATGCTATGTACATGGTTGGATATGGAATTTTTTGAGAACGGCAATGTCAAAAGCGCATACAGAAAAGAGTATGAACGAAGAAAGAAAGTTTTTCGTTCATATCAACTCAATGCGACGCTCATAAATACGTATGCGCCAAACGCCAAAATTATGCATTGCATGCCATGTCATACAGGATATGAAATCACACGAGATGCACTTGATCATAAAAACTCAATTATTTTTGACCAAGCGGAAAATAGACTACATATGCAAAAAGCATGTCTTCTGTGGTTATACGCTCATCGGTAAAAGATGATAAAATCAGAATATTGCCGAGATGGCGGAATTGGTAGACGCGCAGGTCTCAAAAACCTGTGGAGCTAACACTTCATGAGGGTTCGAGTCCCTCCCTCGGCACTAAAAACATGCTTTGTCTTCTAGTGCTATAATACACGCCAGATGAAATTTTATACAACTACAAAAGACACAACTTCACTTTCTGCCGATGCGGCGGTGGTGTTTGTGTGTGAGGGAGAGAAAGAACCGGAATATATCAAAAAATTTCATATAAAGGACGACGGATTTAAGGGAAAGCTAGGAGAGGTTTTTCTCATTCAAACACAAGGG
>Ga0075766_149_pt1 | contig 9029 bp, 8 predicted proteins | sample RifGroC1_FD_68443 | JGI IMG/M metagenome (GOLD analysis project Ga0075766, IMG submission 68443) | Microgenomates bacterium GW2011_GWC1_39_12 | reverse complement strand
CTTCGGAAAAAATTCTTAACTTCCCAAGAACGCAGCCGTGTCGGTCGAGGTCTTGATGCAAAAGTTTGATTACACTTCTAATATAACTGGGACTATGAGGGGTTGGCGGCCGGTTTCTTTCTTAAGAAATCCCTGCAGATTATCTTCAATATTTTCACGCATAAAACGCCAATCCATTGGATGACCATGCCGTACCCGAAGTGATTCGTTTACTACTTTCTTTGCTCTTTTAAGAAGTTCTCCGGATTCTTTTATATAAACAAAACCCCTTGAGATAATATCCGGTTCACTGGTTACCCGTCCGGTTGATTTTTCAACAGGGACGACAACCACAACGATTCCTTCGTTAGCAATGGTTTGTCTATCCCGAAGAACAACACTTCCCACATCCCCCACCCCTAACCCATCTACCATGATATTTTCAAGCGTAATGTGCTGAGCTATTTTTGGAGGAACTCCTAATTTAAACTCAAGTATGTCCCCCTCTTCTGGCATAAGAATTTGTTGTTTTTTATATCCGCATTCCATGGCAATGGTTCGGTAATTCATCATGTGACGGTAGGTTCCTCCCACCGGAAAAATATATTGTGGACCGATTGCAGAAAGAAGTAGCATCTGATCTCCCTGACTTCCGTGTCCTGATACATGTAAATCCTCCGTGATATTGGTATATGATACACGCGCTCCGGTCCTATAAATCTGGTCGATCACCGTATTCATGCTGTTTTCGTTTCCAGGAATTGGGTCTGCGCTGTACATGACTGTATCTCCTTCAGCGATCGTCACAAACATATGATTATCATTTGCCATTCTCGTTAATGCTGATTCCGGCTGTCCTTGGGCACCTGCAACAATGAGAAACATTTTTGATGAGGGCATTTTTTTCAAATCACGGTCCCGTACTATCATGTCGCGGGGAAATTTCATATATCCAAGACTGACTGCTTCTTCTACATTTTTATTGACGCTTCTTCCAAAAAATGCAATTTTTCGATTGTTTTTGAGTGCAATATCAATAGCAAGCTGTATACGGGAAATGTTTGAGGATTGCGTGGTAAACAAGAATTTCCCCGGACACATCGCAAGCTCCTTTTCAATTGCGTCTCTGATTTTTTGTTCTGATGGAGTAAACCCTATCCGCTCACTTCCCAAACAGTCTGTCAGCATACAGAGAACTCCCCGATTCCCCACTGCGTTTATTTTTTCTATTTCTGATTTTTTCCCGTCAAGAGGATCAAAATCAAATTTGAAATCACTCCCGTGATAAAAAATACCAAGCGGCGTTTCAATGACAAGGTGTGACGTATCAGGAACAGAATGCGTCATTCTGATAAATGATATTTTAAACGGTCCAAGGGTAATGGTGTCCGTAAATTGCATTGCCTTGACGCGTACATGCAATTTTGCTTCTTTCAGTTTCACATTGGCAAATGCTGCTGCTAAGGGAGGTGCAAGCAGCGGAATATTTCCCAGTTTTGGATAGATATACGGAATTGCTCCGATATGGTCATCGTGCCCATGCGTAAACACAAGTCCTCGGATGTATTGTTTTTTGTCCGCTAAATACCTCGTATCAGGAATAACCAGATCTACTCCATACATGTCTGCATCAGGAAATCCGATGCCGCAATCAACAAGTAAAATATCACGAACGAGTCCATCATACCGAAGCTCATAGGCAAACATGTTTTTGGTCACGTTACCAGATCCTCCGATGGGAATAATACGGATGGATTCTTTCCCTGTTTTTGGCCTTCCAAACCCAATAAATTGCTGCGCTTTGCTCATAAATGATTGTTTTTGTGCTGGCTCTTGTTTTGTTGGAGTATTTGGATTTATTCTCGGTGGTTTGTTTCCGCGATAACCCCATGGTTTTTTTTGACCATGTTGTTTTTGTTGATAAAATTGTTTATTCATATTCTCTAAATAGTCTTAATAAATTGTCTAAATTTTTCTAATGATAGAAAGGTATATGTATTAAAATGCATCTCCTTAGCTGTCTGAATATTATCTTTTCGATCATCTATTAACAGACACTCTTGTGGGGTCACATGTATATCATCTAATACATCTTGAAAAGCCTCTTTATCTGGTTTCTTATGACCAGTTTGATTAGAAATATATGCTTTCCTAAAGATAGTATACAACTCTCGCTCATAATTGAAATCGCTATGAATGTCTATGGTATTAGTAAGAGCAACTACAGAATATCTGCTGCTTAATTGTTTCACTATTTCTACCATCTGTTCATCTATGATGGCTATCTGTGCATACTTTTTTATATACTGCTCTTTCAAATCCTCAATAGAAAAATCAATATTATATTTAGATTTCAATAATTTAAATACTTGTTCATAATGAATTTTTCCTATCCGCCAATCGTCACGAATTTTCGCATATTCTTTTTCTGCTACTGATAAAGGAATATTAAATGTATCAGCAAGAAGTTGAGGAGTAATGATTGTTTTATGTTTAAGCAGAACGCTACCTATATCAAAAATAAGTGTGGTAATCATTAATAACTTTCTACAAATTCCTTAATATTGCTTTCGGTAATATGAAATGTTGTTCCTTTTCCTTCAACAATCATCCGTGCAACTTTTCTGCACACATCATTGATTGTCCGCTCGATACTTCTGATACCTGCGTCATATCCAAGAGGTCGAATGAGTTTTGGCCAGATGGTATCATCAATCGTCAGATTTTCTTTTGTGAGTCCCGAGGCGCGTAATAATTCCGGCATAACATAGTCTTTAGCAATTGTTATCTTCTCCATATCTGAATACGACGGCATTTGAATTACTTCTAATCTGTCGAGCACTGCTGTTGAAATATTTGCAGTGTTATTGGCTGTTGCGACAAACAATACTTCAGACAGATCAAAGGGAAAATCCAAATAATGATCGGTAAATGCTTGATTTTGCTCCGGGTCCAATAGCTCAACAAGTACTCCCATGATGTCTCCCCGCGCATGTTCGGCAACGCGATCGACTTCGTCAAGAAGCATCACGGGATTTTTACTTCCTGCATAGCGAAGACCTTTAAGAATAAGGCCAATTTCCGCATCAGGCCTGACCCGCGATTGACCTCTAAGATCTAGTGCATCAGATAATCCTCCAAATGCAACGCGGATGAATTTTCGTCCCATTGCATCAGCGATGGATTTAGCGAGTGTCGTTTTCCCAGTTCCGACAAGTCCAATAAGACAAAGAATTGGGGCTCTTCGGGCAAGCATGCCGTGTACGAGTCCAGTTTCACCGTTTTTCAATGCTTTTTCTTCAATTCCTTTTTGTTGTTGTAATTTTAATACCGAAAGATACTCGAGAATTTTGTCTTTCACAGACTGCATACCGAAATGATTATGATCAAGCATGTCTTTAGCGCGGACCAAATCTATTGCATCCTGTGTCCGCTCGTTCCATGGGAGATTCACGATCCAATCAATGTAGTCAAATAGTTGTTCAATGTGCACCTGAGCTGCAATATCTTGCTGCAACCGTTCAATTTCTTCAAAGTAGCTTTTCACACGCAAATCGAGCTCTGGCGGGATATGCTTATCAGTGAGATTTTTACGTAAACTAGACAATCGATCAGACAGGAGAGACATATATTCATGATACCATGAATATTTAATATCGTCTTGGTCCACGGTTAAATGGTCGTCGTGGTCGATCGCTTTGCTCTCTTGGTGGCACCTTTGCTGCATCATCACCGAATAACATAGAGAGATTAACCCGTCCTTGATCGTCTATTTCAATAACCCGTACTTTTACTTTTTGGCCAAGAGCGACAACATCGCTAGGATTTTGTACAAATCCGGTGGACATCTGTGATACATGTACGAGTCCTTCTTTACCAGGAAGAATCTCAACAAATGCGCCAAACGCCATCATACGTTTTACTTCTCCCTCATATTCTTCTCCAGCTTTAACCTCATGGGTAATTCCTTCTATCCACGCAACAGCCTTATCCACTGCCTCTTGTTTAACGGAAGTTACAAATACCGATCCATCATCTTTTACATCAACAACAGCGCCTGTAATTGTCTGAATTTGTCGGATTATTTTTCCACCCGGTCCGATGATTTCTCCAATACGCTCAACTGGAATTTTAACCATTTGCACTTTCGGTGCATATTGCGATAAGGCTGGTCGAGATGCAGCAATTACTGCGTGCATTTTTTCAAGGATCATAGCGCGTGCTACTTTTGCCCGATCAAGCGCACCTTTAACTATTTCATCACCGATGCCATCAACTTTCATATCTAGTTGTATAGCGGTAATACCATTTTTGGTTCCTGCAACCTTAAAGTCCATGTCTCCACCGAAATCCTCTACCCCAACAATGTCGGTAAGAAGCACAAATTCGTTTTTCTTTTTTGGATTTGTCATGAGTCCGACGGAAATTCCAGCAACAGGCTCTTTGATGGGAACTCCTGCATCCATGAGAGCCAGTGTTGAGAATATACCTGCGGGATTCTTCACCCATCGGGCTTTCGATGAGCTGTGCCATATCTGGTGATCCTAAAGTTGCAACAGTGAGAACCTGTGTTTGCCCTCGTTTAAACATGGCACTTCCATGAGTTCGAGGAAGAAGACCAACGTCCATGGAGAGCTCTCGTACTTCATCAATTTTTCTGTTGTCAACACGTTTCGCATGAAGAAGCACATCTTCTCGAATCCGGTTTTTAAAAATATGGTCAATTGCAGTCATGATATCAGCTATTGTATGTTCTTGTTCATATTTTTCAGCAATTACTTTGGCAAGATCCCCCATCCCTGTATCGCCGCCTTCTTTTTCTGTTTGTTTTTTAAATTGAACATCAAGTTCTTTTTTGTAATCTTTCGCAAGTTTCTTTTCAAGTTCCTCTGTTGATGGCTTTTCCTCAACAACCACCTTTTTCTTGCCAACTTCGCGGGCTAAATCATTAATACAATCAATGATTTTTTTATTGGCTTTTTTTGCTTGGTTTACTGCGTCAACCACAACGTCTTCCGGTGTCTCGCAGAATCCTCCTTCAAGCATCATGACACGATCAGCGTTTGAAGAAACAATAAAATCAAATTCGCTTAACTCTTGTTGTGGAGCAGTTGGATTAATAATGATCGTTCCTTTTTCATTTCCGTTTTCTTTAATACATCCGACACGAACTGCTGCAACTGGTCCTTCCCATGGGATTGGAGAAATGGCAATAGCAGCTGATGCTGCAACAAGCGCCAAGATATCTGGATCATTTTCACCATCAACTGAGAGGGTGGTAATGATGACCTGCACATCGTGTTTATATGTTTTTGGAAACAATGGCCGAATAGACCGATCAATGACACGACCTGCTAAGACTGCATCATCTGTTGGTCTTCCTTCCCGTTTCACCCATCTGGATCCTTTAATGCGTCCACCAGCATACAGTCGTTCAACATATTCAACGGAAAGTGGGAAATAATCAAGTGTTGTTTCCCTGCTTGATGCGGTCACTGCTGCTAAAACCATAGTATCGCCACTACGAGCAACAACCGCTGCAGAAGCTTGTTCTGCAAATCTACCTACTTCTAAGGTTATTACTGAATTTCCGATTTCAACGGACTTTTGTGTTAGCTTCATATGATCTTTCTCGCCTACCTCGGAGGGAAGAAGTATTGGAAGTGAGACAACTCGAATCTTCGATTATTGATCAAAAAAACAAGACATCACACTTCTAATGATCTTCTCACCTTCGCTTGTATGCGGAGGATAAAAATTACTTTGTTAACCCCAACTTTTTTGCTATTTCTTTATACCGGGGCTTTTCTTTGTTTTCAAGATAGTTTAAGAGCCGTCGGCGTTTGGAAATAATTCCCAAAAGTCCCCGACGAGAATGATTATCAGATGGGTTTTCTTCTACCTTTTTGGAAGCTTTAACAGTCTTCTTCACGGATTTTTTCTCTAGTTTTTTGACTATTTTTACCGCTTTTTTCTCGACTTTTTCAGCTTTCTTAACTGTCTTTTTGATTGTTTTTGGCATAACTATTTAATAAAAATGGAGCAGCATTCTTTGCTCCAATGTGGCTATTTTACACTATTTGAAGTGATTTTACAAGGAATGAAACATGTTAGACTAAATTTGAACTTTTGTAGATCTTTGGTTTTAACCAGTCTTCCGGGGGATTCTGAGTTTTTGGGGGAGCAATTTGCTCTTGCGGTTGTGATATAGGAGAAATATGTTCTTGAATTGACTGTTGCGGCATTATCTGTTTCCCTCCTGCTTTCATACACTGTGCTGCCACTTCAAAAGTTTGTGCTGTGACGTGGTTTGTCAAAAATCGTGCAATGAGTTCTGCTGTTGTTCCTCCTGTCCCCACAACGTTAATCTTTCCGTATTTTGCGTTATCAAGGTGACTATCAATATTAATGATCGGATGGGTTGCAAAAAGATCTTTATCTTCCTCGTACACAGTCCCCAATCCTCCTAAATGCTTCGTATCAACGGTAATGATGGTATCAACTGCAGTTCCTGCGTGACTATACATGACTTTACTTTCGGAAAATTCTTCAAATCCTGGTCTCGGCTCAATAATGAGGTTAAATTTCTTCCCTTCGATATTATAACTGACTTTTTCAATGGAGCCATCCTCGTAGTCCAGTGATATGACAAAATTCTTTTTGGCTATTGTCGTTTGGAGTTTATTGGCACCAACAAAACTTGAGTATTCAACAATCATGGATGTTGGACAAGCAACAGTGACTGTTTTTCCTATTCCTTTCAGTCCTAAATATAAAGAGAGCGCACTTCCTATACTGTCATAGGTTGGATTTATATGTGTGACAATGAGGATATCTTTTGCTTGATCAATAAGAGTTTTTATCTCTGATACATCATCCATAAAACGTATTGTGAGGCAGGCTTAGCGGTTGGTAAATGCGATTATATCATCACCAATTGCAAACGCAACGTCACGGTCAAACAAAATACCACAATCATTTCCTGGTTCAACTTTTGTTTCCTCTAACTTCCCTTTTCGTACAGATTTAATTTTCACTTTTCCGATTTCAACTTCAGCGCGCATAATCTTTACCTGATCTCCTCGGGCAATTCTTCCTGATGTGACTTTTGTACCTGCTATCCGTTTTCCATCAAAAGGAAATTCCGCTATCACGGTTCCTTTTCCCAATTCCCGTTCCTGCGTTATAACCTCCATTGCTCCAGCTATCACATCACGAAGCTCATCGAGAAGTTCATAAATGATGGTGTATGTTCGCGTAACCACTCCTTCAATTTGTGCAAGTTTCTGAATTTCCTGTTTAAGTTTGACGTTAAATCCAATCACAAACGCTCCTGTTGATTTCGCAAGGAGTATGTCCTGATCAGCAATGTCACCAACACCAGCCGTCACAATATCGACATCTGCTCCGAGAGCCTCTAAAATCGCTTCCAGAGAACCAAAAGTGTCAGATTTGATGATAATTGCCAACTTTTTCTTTTGATCCATTGTGGAAAGAAACTGTTGCATTGTCTGTTCTTGCGAAAGCGGCACTATTTGAGGCTTTTCAATTTCTTTTTGCGGGACATCTGTTATAACGGTTCCCACTTGCGGAAGTTTGGTAAACCCCAATACTTCCACTGGTTTTGAAGGAGGTGCTTCTGAAACACCACTTCCTACTTCATCAAACATGGCGCGCACTTTTGCAATTGGTTGAACACCATTAAAGAGAGTTGTACCAAGCTTGAGTGTTCCTTTTTTTACAATCATTGTGGCAACCAATCCCTTCCCCTTATCTATTCTAGTTTCAATAACAATTGCCTCAAGAGGAACAGTTGGTTCACTTATTAATTTCTTTTCATCAGCAACAAGCTTGATGATTTCAAGAAGATCCTTAACTCCCATACCAGTTTTTGCAGATACTAAAGCAAATGGAATCGTTCCTCCAAATCCCTCAACTTGAACTCCAGCTCGCGCTAAATCTTTTTTTACTTTATCGACATTTGCCGAATCCAAATCAATTTTGTTAATAACCACAATCATGGGAACACCAGCATCGGTTATCATCCGGATAGATTCTTTTGTCTGCGGCATGACGCCATCATCAGCTGCAACAACAAGAAGGGCTATGTCTGATGCTGTTGCGCCGCGCGTGCGCATTTTTGCAAATGCTTCATGACCTGGCGTATCAATAAAAGTAATTCCTGGAATTTGATATGCACCAATGTGCTGAGTAATTCCGCCGTGTTCTCCCTTAGCTACTTGTGTTTTTCTGATGTAATCAAGAAGTGATGTTTTTCCGTGATCAACGTGACCTAAAACCGCAACAATGGGTGGACGTGCTAAAGATATTTCTATTTTTTTCTTTCCTTTTGTCATACGTAATAATTACTCCATGAGTCCGTTTCATACAGATGGTGTTGTATCTGCTTGGACTGTTTCTGTTTTTGGCGTTTCAACAACTACCTCAACAGATGCTTCTTGTACTGGTTCTACTTTTTCTTCTTTTACAACTTCTTGTTTCTCGGGTTCTTTCACTTCAACAATTGGCTGATCAGGAGATACTTGAATCTCTTCCTTAGGTTTATCTGTACTTACTTCCTCTTTCCCAACTACTGGTTTTCCTTGAATATCAATTTTCCAACCAGTTAATTTAGCAGCGAGCCGCACATTTTGTCCATCACGGCCAATTGCAAGAGACAATTGGTCTTCTGGAACTGTCACTGTTGCTTCTTTTTCTTCTTCATTTAAGGCAACATCAATGTCTTTTGCAGGAGCCAGTGCTGCTGTAATAAATGCTTTTGGTTGATCACTCCATTGAATAATATCTACTTTTTCATTTCCACCAAGTTCATTAATAACTGCTGTTACCCTGACGCCTTTTTGTCCAACACACGAACCAACCGGATCAACACCTGATTGTTTTGAAAATACAGCAATTTTTGTCCGGCCTCCAGCTTCTCTCACAACTATTCGAAGTTCCACTGCCCCTTGTGCAACTTCTGGAACTTCGCGATGAAAGAGGCCTTCTACAAGCCCTTTGTGACTCCGTGAAACAATGATTTCATTTCC
>Ga0075766_123_pt1 | contig 9145 bp, 6 predicted proteins | sample RifGroC1_FD_68443 | JGI IMG/M metagenome (GOLD analysis project Ga0075766, IMG submission 68443) | Microgenomates bacterium GW2011_GWC1_39_12 | reverse complement strand
ATGAAATCAACTGTGTCTTTTTCGATATCAAAGATCATTTCTGCGGAAATTGCAGATAGTCTGCACTCGGTGTAGCGCATAGCAGCCGGCGGATCTCCATCAATAGAGCCGAAGTTTCCTTGTCCGTCAACAAGGGGATACCGCATCGAAAATTCCTGAGCGAGCCGCACCAAGGCTTCGTACACGGAAGAATCTCCGTGTGGATGGTATTTTCCCAAGACTTCTCCGACAACGGACGCACTTTTTTTGTATTTTGAACTGTGGGCCAGTCCAGTTGTATGCATTGCGTACAAAATCCTGCGGTGCACCGGCTTCATGCCATCGCGAACATCAGGAAGTGCTCGTGATACGATGACAGACATCGCATAGTCAAGATATGACTTCTGCATCTCTGTGACGATTTCAGACTGTACAATTTTTCCTATATTCATGGTTTATTTTCCGACAATTTGTATCACAAGCGGTGCAATGAGAAGCGCCACAACTTGGACAATTTTCATCATTGGATTTAGAGCTGGTCCGGCTGTATCTTTTAAAGGATCCCCCACCGTATCGCCCACCACTGCTGCCTTATGGGTATCAGATCCTTTTCCGCCAAAATGTCCGTCTTCCACATATTTTTTTGCGTTGTCCCATGCGCCACCGGTGTTACACATAAAAAATGCGAGCATAAGTCCTACGATGACGACTCCTCCTAGAAATCCTCCCAGGGCCTCAGCACCTAACAAACCAGCAAGTACGGGTGATATAACAACAATAGCTGCTGGAATGACGAGTTCTTTTTGAGCTGCTTCTGTGACAATTGCTATTGCTCGGGAATAATCAGGAAGCGTTTTTCCTTCCATAATTCCCTTAATTTCTTTAAATTGTCTTCGTACTTCTTCTACTACTTTGAAGGCAGCTCGTCCGACTGAATTAATAAGCCTGGAGCTAAAGAAAAATGGTAAGGCTCCTCCAAGAAGAACGCCAACAAAAACTTTTGGATTTGCTATATTAATAGTTGACAGTCCTGTTGCTTCAAAATAGGTTGCGAATAAAGAACTTGCTGCAACTGCAGCTGATCCAACTGCAAATCCTTTGGTTAATGCCTTAGTTGTATTTCCTACTGCATCAAGGCCACTGGTTACTGCTGGAGCCTTACCTTTTAGTCCTGCCATTTCCACCATTCCTTGCGCGTTATCAGCAATAGGGCCAAAGGTATCAAGAGCCATGATAATACCGGTTGTTGCAAGCATTCCCATACCCACAAGTGAAATTCCATAAAATCCAAAAATTAGGTATCCAGCGTAAATAGCTGCAGCAACAACAACAACGGATACGGTCGTTGATTCCATGCCATAACCAAGCCCGGCGATGATATTAGTTCCTGCTCCGGTTCTTGACGCTGTTGCAATACCAACAACTGGTTTTTCACCTGGTCCTGTGTAATATTTTGTGATAAGAAGCAGTGCTCCCATCGCAACAAGTCCTGCCACTGCTGCGTATCCTGCGCGAGGTTCATTTAATAAATATATTGAAAGCCCCATGAATATAATTGCCGCGGATACTGCTGAAACCATAAAGCCGCGGATAAGTGGTTTGATTGCGTCTTCTTTATCATTTTTCGCTTTGACAAAAAATGTTCCAAGAATAGATGTTAAAATTGCACCTGAGCGAGCTAAAAGAGGAAATACCACTCCTTTGAGGCCAAATAAACTTCCTCCTAAAATCATGGCTGCAACTATGGTTAATGCGTACGATTCAAATACGTCTGCAGCCATTCCGGCGCAGTCTCCGACATTATCTCCCACATTGTCTGCAATCGTTGCCGGATTTCGAGGATCATCTTCAGGAATTCCTTTTTCAACTTTTCCCACAAGGTCTGCTCCGACATCAGCAGCTTTTGTGAATATTCCTCCACCGACTCGCATAAATAGAGCAAGAAGCGCTGCTCCAAATCCATATCCGACAAGTACTGTTGTAGCACTTTTTGCTACCATTTCAGCTCCTTGGGAAATGAAAGAGAAGTAGGACCACATATAGATAAGGGAAACACCAAGAAGTCCAAGTCCAACGACAAGCATTCCGTTGACTGTCCCTGCTCCAAATGCTGTTCGAAGAGCTGGATTTAATCCTTTGAGGGCGTTATTTGCCGTTCGAACGTTTGCTTTGACTGCTATCCACATACCAAAATATCCGATAATAGCGGAAAATGTCGCTCCCAAAAGAAATGTCACAGCTATTCCAATTCCCAGTCCCCATGCAAGAAGTATCGCTAGAACGAGCATTATAGGAAGAACAACTTTGAATTGTTTGGCTAGATATGCCATTGCTCCATCAGAAATAGCTTTGGAAATCATTTTTAGTTTATCTGATCCCTCATCTTCAGCAAGTGTTCGTTTGGACAGATATACCCCATATGCAAGAGCAAGGAGCGCTGTTATTGGGGCAGTGATAAGTGCGATGACTTGAATGTCCATAAATAATTCCTCCTTACAAACAGTTTATACAATTGTTTCCTATAGAACCTTCCTATTATATATATAACTTCCCTATAAATCCAAGGTGGCTGACTTGGCGTGCGTTTGGATGAAGCGTTTCCTTGGAGCTACTTCATCACCCATAAGCATGGTAAATACCTGGTCAGCATTGGCGCTATCAGCAATTGTTACCTGCCGCATGATGCGATTTTCTGGATTCATGGTAGTGTCCCAGAGTTGTTCCGGGTTCATTTCTCCTAAACCTTTATACCGTTGAATATTTACTTGTCCTTTTATTTCAGAAGCATGTTTTTTAAGAATAGCGTCGCGCTCGTCGTCTGAATATGCATAGAAAGATTGTTTTCCAAAACTGATTTTAAATAAAGGTGGTTGCGCAATGTATAAATGTCCGTGTTCAGCTAGATATGGTAAATGGCGATAAAAAAATGTGAGGAGTAATGTCATGATGTGTTCGCCATCAACATCAGCATCCGTCATGATAACGACGCGGTGATAGCGGAGTTTTTCCGGGTTTAAGGTATCAGCAATTCCCATACCAAGAGCAATAACAAGTGCCTTGAGTTCTTCAAATTCAATAATTTTATCAAGTCTTGCTCGTTCGGTGTTTAACACTTTTCCCCGAAGCGGCAAAATTGCCTGGAATTTTCGATCACGGCCTTGCTTCGCGCTGCCGCCTGCACTATCTCCTTCAACGATAAAGAGTTCTGATTGTGTTGCGTCTTTTGATTGACAGTCAGCTAATTTTCCCGGAAGCGATGCGCCTTCAAGAGCACCCTTTCTGATGATTGCATCTTTGGCAGCCTTTGCTGCAAGTCTGGCTTTTGCCGCTAAAAATACTTTTTCAAGGATTGATTTTGCATCCCCGGGGTTTTCTTCAAAATAGGTATCAAGTCCATCTTTGACCGCCGCCTGGACAAATGGTTGGACTTCGGCGTTACCAAGTTTCCCTTTGGTTTGTCCTTCAAACTGCAAGTTTGTTGAAGACATTTTCATGTAGACAATTGCAGTTAAGCCTTCCCGCGTGTCGTCCCCAGTGATATTGTCATCCGCACTTTTTGTAACGCCAATCTTTTTTGCGTAATCATTGATGGCTCTCGTGAGTGCCATTCGGAATCCGGTTAAATGGGATCCGCCTTCGGGGGTAGGAATAATGTTGACGTACGATTCAACAGATTCTGAAAAACTATCATTATATTGCAGTGCAATTTCAACAGTTGAATGAATTTTTTCATCTGTTTTAGTTATATATATCGGTGGATGCAATACTTCTTTATTTCGATTGAGCGCTTTGACGAGTGAAACGATACCGCCTTCGAAATAAAATGTCGCCTCTTCTCCCGTTCGATCATCTTTGATGTAAAAAACAATTTTGGCAATAAGATATGCGCGGTCCCTGACTGTTTTTTTAATGGTGTTAAAATCCAGTGTTGTCCCCTCTTTAAAAATTTCAGGATCCGCATAGTAGGTTGTGGTTGTTCCGGTGTCCGTTGCTTTGCCAATTGTTTTGACAGGTGCAACTGGTTTTCCGCGTTTATAGGATTGTTCATACAGTTTTCCGTCCCTGCGAACCTGAACAGTAAGAAGCGTTGAAAGCGCGTTAACGACTGATGCACCCACGCCGTGAAGCCCGCCTGATACTTTATATGCTTTTCCTTCGAATTTTCCTCCAGCATGAAGTTTTGTCATCACGATTTCTAATGCTGAGGTGTTGTATTTTGCAACCTTGTCAACAGGAATTCCTCGTCCATCATCTTTTACTGTTGCACTGCCATCTTTGTTTAATGTAATCCAAATGTGTTTTGCAAATCCTGCTAAGGCTTCGTCAATGGAATTGTCAATAATTTCATTTAAGCAGTGGTGGACGCCAGCTATTGATGTAGTTCCTATGTACATGGCCGGCCGTTTCCGTACGGGTTCCAGTCCTTCCAAGACAACGATTTGTTCACCAGTATATGCGTTTGATTTTGCCATGTGATATGTTGGGTAACAATGAAAAAAATAAGCTTACATACGAAGCTTAACCTACATCTATTGTATCGGATCAAGATGAGCTTGTCTAGTGTATTTTAGGATATATTATCTGGTCAATTGCGAGCTTGTATGATACATTTGCTGCGAGTTGTTGAGAGGCGACTAATAATCGTTGCATGAGGTGTCGATATGTTGTTGAGGGAATGGTTGTGCGGTTGGTATGCAGTGTGTGGATAGCCTGAGTAACCCAAACTTTTGCCTCTTCTTTATTTGAAATGTGTTCATCAAGCATTACCATTTTTTTTCCGATAGAAAGAGAGTCATCAAAGAGTTGTAAAATTGATACGTCTAAAGAAGCTGTTGTATGAGTCGTTAGTTGTATTATTTGACAACGCGAAAGAATGGTAGGAAGAAGAGATGAACTGGATTGTGATTCAATATATATTTTTGCGTGCGGTGGTGGCTCTTCGAGGGTTTTAAGGAGCGCATGTTGCGCTTCAGTTGTTAAAAGTTCAGCGTTTGGAATAACGCCGATGGTAAAAGGTGATGATAATGGGGTTAGGAATAAATTTTTTTGCCACGGACCAATATCCGTTATGCTAATGGAGAGTGCTTCTACTTTTGGAATAAGGTGATGGATATCATATGTGCTTACATGAAGTTCGGTGCAAACATTTGCAATATATTCCGATCTCTTTTTTGCAGTTCCTCCTGTTATATAAAAAGTATGCATACGCTCTTGCAATATATCACAAAAGAATGAATAATGAATATAGATATGCCTGCCTCATCGCAAGAATTATTAGACGTACTCATAAAAGAAAACCGTATTACGAAAGAACAATCGGATACGGTATATCTGGAAGCAATTAATTCGGGTGATCAAATTGAAACACTGCTTTTGAAACAGCATTTGGTGAGCGAAGAGGACCTTCTGAAGGCCCGTGCAACATTAAATAACATACCTTTCGTTGCCCTATCAGGTGTTGCGTTTTCTCCTGAGTTTATCAACTATATTCCAGAGGCAGTCGCTCGAAAATATACTCTCCTTCCTTTTGAATACGATGAACCAACAAATACGCTTTCTGTTGCCATGGTAGACCCATTGGACGCACAAGTGATTGATTTTTTGGAGAAGAAGACAGATAAATCTATCAAATCCTTCATGGCGATGAAGGAGGATATTCTTTCTTCTATCGAAAACCTCTATACACAACATTTGGGAGAAGATGTTACAAAAGCCCTTAAAGAATCTACCCCCTCTGAAGTAAAAACGTATGAAGCAGGACACTTAAATGAGGTCATTCGTGAAGCACCGATTGCCCAAATTGTATCAGCGGTGCTTGAACAAGCAATCAGAATTAAAGCGTCAGATGTTCATATTGAGCCGCAAGAAACAGAAACTCGTGTTCGGTATCGTGTTGACGGAATTTTACAAGAGCGGTTGCTTTTGCCGCGTCGTCTGCATGATGCTGTTATTTCCCGTATTAAAATTCTTGGAGACATGAAAATTGATGAAAAACGCATTCCTCAGGATGGACGGTTTAATTTCAAAATGGGACAGGAGGAGATAGATCTTCGTGTATCGTCCCTTCCTACAGTGCATGGCGAAAAAATCGTCATGAGACTTTTGAAAAAATCAGGTGGAGTTCCGACGTTACAAGATCTGGGACTTCGAGGACTCGCGATCAAACATCTGGAAACGTCAATTGCCCGTCCACACGGTATTATTCTCGTTACCGGTCCAACAGGATCAGGAAAAACAACAACGCTGTATTCCGTGTTAAATAGGCTTAACAATGCACGGGTGAATATTGTGACCTTGGAAGATCCGGTTGAATATCAAATAGCTGGGGTGAATCAAGTGCAAATCAATCCAGCAGCGGGACTGACGTTTGCTTCAGGACTTAGATCTTTTCTTCGGCAAGATCCAAATATTATTCTTGTTGGAGAAATTCGTGATAAAGAAACAACAGATCTCGCTGTGCAAGCAGCTCTCACTGGCCATTTGGTGTTTTCAACATTGCATACCAATAATGCATCTGGTGCTATCCCTCGGCTAATTGATCTTGGAGCAGAGCCATTTTTGATTGCTTCAGCGTTAAACTGTGTTGCAGGCCAACGGATTTCACGAAAAATTTGCCCTACGTGTAAAGAGGAATATGTTCCTGAACCTCAAGTGGTTGATGATATGAAAACAGTGTTGGGACCTTTATTTCCAAGTAACTCTGAGATTAAGCTGTATCGCGGAAAAGGAACAAATGACGACGTACCGTGTGCCACCTGTTCGGGATCTGGATATAGCGGAAGAGTTGGGGTATTTGAACTATTTCCCATTTCAGATGCGATTAGTAAACTGACATTGTCACGGGCAACCATGCAGGAGATTGAAACACAGGCGGTAAGTGAAGGAATGATCACCATGAAGCAAGATGGATATTTGAAGGCAATCGAAGGAATAACATCAATAGAAGAAGTTTTGCGCGTTGCGCAGGATTAGGAGTTTTATATGACTATGAATGAATTATGTGCGGAAGCAGCACGTTTGGAAGCGTCGGATATTCATATTATTTCTGGGTATCCTCCGATGATTCGGCTTGCAGGTAAATTGCAGCCTGTGAGTAAAGAGGCCATTCTTACGCCTGAAATGGCGAAAGATCTTTTATTGTCGACATGTTCTAGCGAACAAAAAGAATTATTTGCGACTAACAAAGAACTTGATTTTTCTTATGTTGTTCCTCAGGGACGATTCCGGGTCAATATCTATCTTCAGAGAGATACTGCTGCTGGCGCGTTTCGCTATATCCCGACAAAAATTCGAAGCATGGAAGAATTAGGACTTCCTGCAGTATTAGGTGAGTTTATTAAACTCCGTCAGGGACTTGTTCTTGTGACAGGTCCAACTGGTCAAGGAAAATCAACGACCTTAGCAGCGATGATTGAGCGCATCAATCAAACAAAAGCGACTCACATCATTACGATTGAAGATCCTATTGAGTATATGTATTCTCCGGCAATGTCTATTATTTCTCAGCGCGAAATGCATGGTGATACCCATTCCTGGTCTGTTGCCTTACGCAGTGTTCTTCGGGAAGATCCAGATGTTGTGTTAATTGGTGAAATGCGGGATTTTGAAACAATTTCAGCTGCAATAACAATTGCTGAAACTGGCCATTTGGTGTTTGCAACGCTTCATACAAACTCAGCAAGTCAAACTGTTGATCGTATCATTGATGTATTTCCTGAGCATCAGCAAGAACAAGTGCGATTACAATTATCTAATGTTCTTGAGGGTGTAGTATCGCAACGTCTTGTACCCACTCTTAATGGCGGAAGAATGTCCATTGCTGAAATAATGACAGGATCATCAGCAGTAAAATCAATTGTTCGGGAAGGGAAAACACATCAGCTTGATAACGTTATTCAAACCTCTGCCGAGTTTGGTATGGCGACATTGGAAGCATCACTCGCACAAGCAGTAAAAGACGGCAAAATCAGTATTGATGTAGCAACAGCGTATGCGCTTCGACCGGAAGATATTGGTCGATTATTAAAAAGGGTGTAATCAGCATGGGATTTTTTAAATATAAAGCAATAACTCCCGCAGGAAAGCCAACTGTCGGTCTTGTGGAAGCAGCAAGTGAAGACCAGGCGTCAAAATTGCTGAAAGAAAAACAGCTGTTTGTCATTTCGCTCCGCGAGACGAGTGAACAATCGATTACATCGCGGTTTGACAAACTCCAAAAAGTCAGTTTTGCAGATGTCGTTAATTTTACGAGGCAACTTTCAACCATGGTCACTGCTGGTCTTTCTATTCCTGATTCATTAAATATTCTTCACACGCAGACAACAAACGCTGTTTTTGCTCAGGTGTTATCTGATATCGAAAGAAGTATTGTTGGCGGAGGAAATTTTGGTGATGCGCTGTCAAAATATCCGCAGCATTTTTCTCCCATTTATATTTCGCTTATTCGAGCAGGTGAAGCGTCAGGAATGCTCGATAAAGTTCTGAATCAGCTTGCTGATACTTTAGAAGCACAACGAGAATTTCGGGGAAAAGTTGTTGGAGCTCTCATTTATCCGGCAATTATCGTTGTGGGCATGGTCGTCGTTGTTATCGTTATGATGGTTGTTGTTATGCCAAAACTGACAGATCTCTATAAAGATTTTGGCGTACAACTTCCTGTGACGACTCAAATGCTTATCACACTTTCTAATTTTATTATCCACGATTGGTGGGTTGTGATTCTCATTATTGTTGGCATAAGCTATGGATTTTCCCGTTGGAAAAAAACGACAATTGGTGCGTATACTCTAGATGCCTTTGTATTAAAAATTCCGTTATTTGGAGAACTTCAAAAGAAAACAATTCTTGTGGAGTTCACCCGTACGCTCGCTATGCTCTTATCAGCTGGTATTCATATATTAGACGCATTGAAAATACTTAAAAGCTCTTTAAATAATGTACTGTACCGTAACGCAATAGAAGATATTTCTAAACGAGTTGAAAAAGGTTTTCAGCTTGCTGACACATTTGCCTCTCATAAAGAATTTCCTCCGATCGTATCCCAAATGCTGAAAGTTGGTGAGGAAACAGGAAAGATTGATGATACGCTTCTTAAATTATCCCATTATTTTCAATCGGAAACAGAACAAATGGTGAAGGGTTTAACAACTGCAATTGAGCCGATCAT
>Ga0075766_150_pt1 | contig 9977 bp, 8 predicted proteins | sample RifGroC1_FD_68443 | JGI IMG/M metagenome (GOLD analysis project Ga0075766, IMG submission 68443) | Microgenomates bacterium GW2011_GWC1_39_12 | reverse complement strand
ACTATGTAACAGATTCAGAAGGAACAGGCATTGTTACCCTTGCGGTCTATGGAGAAGAAGATTACCGGGTCATGAAAAAACACCATATTCAACTTGCTGAACATGTTGATATGGATGGAAAACTGAAAAAAGAAGTTACTCCCTGGCAGGGAATGTATCTACTCAAAGCAAATCCTCTTATTGATGAAGATCTCAAAAAACGAGGACTTATATATAAAGAGGAACATATAACGCATAGTGTACCTACGTGCTATCGGTGTGAGACGCGTCTGTATTATGCGCCCATTCCAGCATGGTTTATAGATGTGCAAAAAATGAAATCAGATTTAATTTCTCAAAACAAACATATTCATTGGTATCCTGAATATTTAAAAGAGGGAAGGTTTGGAAAAGGCCTTGAGCAAGCACCTGATTGGAATATTTCAAGAAGCAGGTATTGGGGAACGCCCATGCCAATATGGAAAGGTCAGGAGTTGGTACGTATTATTGGTTCACTTGATGAGTTGAAAAAGTGGGCAGTAGATCCAGAAAAAGTATCAAAACTTACAGATATTCACCGTGAGTATGTCGATGATATAGAACTATGGGTAGATGACGCAAAAACAATCAAAGGAAAAAGAATTCCAGAAGTCTTTGATTGTTGGGTGGAATCCGGTAGCATGCCGTTTGCGTCCATTCACTATCCATTTGAAAACAAAGATAAATTCAAATCTTCGCATCCGGCGCAATTTATATCTGAATATATTGCACAAACACGCGCATGGTTTTATACCCTTCACGTCATGTCAGTCGGGTTATTTGGAACACATACATTTGAACATGCGGTAACGTCAGGAACAATCTTAGCTGAAAACGGGGACAAAATGAGCAAATCAAAACGTAATTTTCCTGATCCGTCGCTTGTGTTTGAAAAATATGGTGTGGACGCCTTACGATTTTATCTCATGAATTCTGTTGTGATGAAAGCTGAGAATATCAACTTTTCAGAAGCAGGAGTGAGAGATGTATATCAGAAAATAATTAGTATGTTATGGAATGTTTGCAGTTTCTATAAACTGTATGTTCCCAAAGGAATTATTTCTGAGTTAAAACCAGTCCACGTGTTGGACAGATGGATTGTCAGTCGAACAAATTCCCTCATTTCTACTATGACTTCTGCATTAGATGCGTATGATACGGTTGCTGCCTGCCGCGCAACGAGTGATTTTATCAGTGATTTATCAACGTGGTATGTAAGAAGAAGTCGCAATCGATTAAAAACGGATGCTCTTGCTCAACAAACATTGGGATGGGTACTGGTGACTCTTTCAAAAATGATGGCCCCCATAACACCATTTATAAGTGAACTTATCTATCAAAATCTCGTTGGCGACGGGAAATCTATACATTTGACGTTTTGGCCAAAGGCAAATGCTGATTGCGATGTGGATTTAGAGAATGACATGATGTTTGTTCGGCAGTTGGTGGAACAAATCCATGCTACAAGAAAAGAAAAGGGGATTCCTGTGAAACAACCGCTTTCCAAAGTAACCATATATTCCGAAAAAGACACTGTGTCTTCGGAACTAGCGGAAGTAATCTGTGAGGAAGTAAATGTTAAGGAAATCATCTTGAAGAAAAGTGAGAAAAAAGCTCAAATAGATCTCGATACTACTATTACACCAGAATTAAAAGCAGAGGGGGATATGCGGGAGTTAATACGGGAAGTTCAAAGCGTACGGAAAGCAGAAGGATTTGGAATTAACCAACATATTCAAACGTTGCACATACCAAACGCGTACAGACATTTAAACGATGAGCAAATACAACAGGTACAAAAAATAACACTCGCAGATGCAATTGTATGGGACGATACAAACACTATTACGATTGGCCAACAATCATAGTTCTATTATTATTGACTGTTTTCGGACTTTTTATTTTGTTGACTGTCAATACATCCCTTTTTTATCAGCAGCTTCTCTATGCAGGTATTGGATTTATTCTTCTTCTTGTTATTTCTAAAATAGATTCTGTTCTTTTTACCTGGTTTGTTCCGTTTGGATACATAAGTAGTATTATTTTTTTAGTTTTGTCTTATATTGGTCCATCGGTTCGTGGAGCGCATCGCTGGATTATGATCGGTCCGCAGCAAATTCAACCGTCAGAAATAGTGAAGCCCATTCTTCTACTCGTATTTGCCTTTTATATTACAAAATTCCCTCCAAAGAAGCTTCCCGAAATGCTGTTTCACGCAGTCATCTTTTTTATCCCTTTCTTCCTTGTGTTTAGACAGCCTGATTTGGGAACCAGCATCGTATATTTAACCATGTGGGCTTCAATGATGATCATGGGAGGTTTTCCGCTTGCTTTATTTTTTGGTGGAATCGGTGTAGGAATTGCAGGACTTCCATTATTATGGAATGTATTGGCTGGGTATCAAAAATCGAGAATTACCACGTTTCTTAACCCCATGCTTGATCCACAGGGAGCAGGGTATAATGCAATCCAAGCCGTGAGGACGTGGTCTTGGACTCGGAACGCAGAGTCATTTGCGATTTTTGCCTGAATATTATACAGATTTTATGTTTGCAACATTGGTTGAGGAATTGGGATTTTTTGGCGGAGCAATACTTCTTTTTCTCTATACACTATTATTATGGAATATTATAAGACCGCTGATTACAAACACTATTGTAGGAAGATTACCGGTCATTTATACAATCGGTGTCTTTACGATGCTTCTTACTCAAATAGCGATAAATAGCGGAATGAACATGGGGATACTTCCCATTACCGGTATAACACTTCCTTTAGTATCGTATGGCGGGAGTTCACTTCTCTCTATAGCTATCTAATTTGGTATTCTCTGGGCAATTGCTTTTGAATGATTCCCCTGGTACAATACCAAGCATGTTTGCAACAGTTGTTATTGCTGGAAAACAGTATATCGCCGCCCCTGGCGATACTATCATTGTGGATCACATTGAAGGAAAAGTTGGAGAATTAGTTGTGTTTGATACCGTCTTATTATTTAACGATGGCAAAAAAACAGTCGTCGGAACTCCTGTTGTGAAAGGTGTGAAAGTTACAGCAAAAATTACTTCGCAGGAAAAAGGAGAAAAACTTCATGTGAGAAGGTACAAACAAAAGGTACGGTATCGCAAATCAACTGGATTCCGTGCACACGAAACAACCTTGCTTATTGAAAAGATTGGTTAACTCATGACTCAGCGTTTATATTTCTTAGGAAGAACTCCTGAGCTTTCCATTGCCGAGCTTTCTTCATTTGGTCTATCCGTTATCCCTATTACTCCAGATATTGTTCAAATAGAAAGCATACCTTTAAGTGACGAAGAGAGCATAGACGTACTAGGAGGAGTAGTAAAAATTGCAGAGGTACTCGAGCGTACTAATACTCTTGATCCGACGCATCTTATTTCCCATTTGAAACAATCAAAAAGTAAAGTTGCATTTGCCATAAGCGGGTATGGAATCGATAAAAAGACAATCATGGCACTTGACCAGGATATAAAGGATCTTTTTACATCCTCTCATATTGCGTCTCGATTTTTACTGCCCCATGATGGAAGCGTTGTTTCGTCTGTTGCACTGGTAAAAGAACATATTGAAGAACTTGTTATTGTAAAAGAGAAATCAGGGTACATTATCGGGAAAACAACAGCGATTCAGCCATTTGAGAAGTGGAATGACCGGGATTACGGTCGCCCGTTTGCTGATGCAAAAGCAGGAATGCTTCCGCCAAAAATTGCACGTATGATAGTCAATATGGGACTTGGAATTGATAGCGTCGGAAAAACCCTCCTTGATCCGTTTTGTGGCATGGGAACAATCTGCGCTGAAGCAGCACTACGAGGGGTAAATGCCATTGGAAGTGATATTGATAGTACATCTGTTGAAAAAGCGAAAAAAAATATGTCTTGGATATTGTCACGATATAAACTTGCCTCATCAATACGAATATTTCAAGCTGATGCAACACATATCGATGAATACATTGATAGTAATTCCATTGATACAATCGTAACAGAGCCACTTCTTGGACCAACAAAATTAGGAGCTGAACATATCCATGATGTTCGTGAAATACAAAACATTATGAAAGGCCTCGAAAAATTGTATATAGGATGTTTCCGGTCTTGGACGAACATACTTAAATATAACGGAGTTGTGGTTATAGCTTTCCCATCGTTTGAAGTAGGTAAAACAGTCTATAGTGTGAAAAAAGTTGTTGACACGTGTGAAACGCTTGGGTATACTAAGTTGCTTGGACCAATTATATACGGAAGGCCACAAGCGGTCGTACGAAGAAATTTTTATTTATTTAAATATGGCACACGTTAAAGCAGGCGGAGTAGCAAAAGGAAATAAAGATTCAGTTTCCAAACGGTTAGGTGTGAAAGTGTACGGTGCGCAATTTGCAAAGGCAGGAAGTATCATCATTCGGCAAAAAGGAACAAAGGTATATCCGGGACTTAATGTTGCGATGGGAAAAGTAAAAAACGGTAAAAAAACAGTTTCTGTCCTGCCCGCGTAAAGAGGTGGCAATGCCTGATACACAACAAGTTTTGCATTTAGATATTGATCTTATCCAACCAAATCCTTTACAACCTCGTGGACTCATTGCTCCAGAAGCACTTGCAGATTTGGTTTCTTCCATAAAGGAACACGGAATTATTGAGCCATTAGTTGTTGCAAAAACTCCTGCTGGATATCAAATCATTGCGGGTGAACGCAGGTGGCGTGCTTCACGACTTGCCGGATTTTCAACTGTGCCTGTTGTAATCAAAGAAACAACGGCCAAAGGAATGCTGGAACTTGCAATTGTTGAAAACGTGCAGCGTGAAGATTTAAATCCGGTTGAGCGCGCGCAAGCATTCCAACGCTTAGTTGAAGAATTTGGACTGACTGTTACAGAAATGGCGAAACGAATAGGGAAAAGCGAATCCTATGTATCCAATACCATGCGTCTACTTGGACTTCCAGATGCAATCAAAGACGGACTGGTATCAGGAGCCATTTCAGAAGGTCACGCACGGGCAATAGCAGGCCTTACAGACGTCAAGCTCATGGTTGAGGCATATAAGACAATTCTGTCTGAAAATGCGTCCGTTAGGCGTGCTGAGGATCTAGCGAGGCGTCTGAAAGCTCAAACAGGAGCAAGCGCAAATACGACAAAAGTTGAACGAATTCATAGTGACGAACTTGATGGTATGGCAAAAGACATGGCGCAAGCAGTAAATGGGTTAGTTAAAATTACACAATCAAAAGTTGAAGCACGGGTAGTATTTGTCATACGAGGGAATCTTGAAACAACAAGTGCGCAACTTAAGAAAATGAGGCAAAAGCTTTCTAGTTAAATCCCGTAAGATACACTTGGTATAACCCAAAATTTATTGATTGGCCAATAACGGAATAAGGCTTTACCGATAAAATCTGTTAGTGGTACAGGACCAAACTCTCGTGAATCCGAACTATGTGGCCTATTGTCTCCAACACAGAAATACGTATCTTCGGGAACGATAATTGGTTCACCTTCTTTAAGAAATGCTCCAGGTGATGTGACAATAGTCGGACCGATATAGGGTTCTTCAATTTTAGTGCCATTGATGTAAAACGTGCTATTTTTCAGTGTGACTTCATCGCCAGGAAGTCCGATAACCCGCTTAATATAATCAATTTCCTTATTTCTTGGAGATTTAAAAATAACTATGTCACCCCGTTTCGGCTTATCGAGTTTGTACACGATTTTATTTGTAATCAATAGTTCTTTATCGTAAAACGTTGGAAACATGGATTGGCCGTTAATCTCTTGTGGAGAGAAGAGAAATAAGTACACCATGACGAGCATGGCCATAAATACGACGATTCCCTGGAAGAAGTCAAAAATTGAGCTAATCGTTTCTTTAATTTTATCCATAATAATCTCTATTCCTATGATATAATACAAACGTTTTATAAACAACTAATATAGTAAGGGCGTATAGCTCAGCTGGTAGAGCGTTTCATTGACATTGAAAAGGTCTCAGGTTCAAGTCCTGATACGCCCACAAATAAAATTTACAACACTTCATCAAAGAGAAGTTTTGTTTGGAAGAAATAAATCCAGGCTTTTGCACGTTCATTTTTGGATAAGGCTGTTCTTCCTTCTTCAAAAAGCGTCATGCCTTTTTGTAAAAGAAGCAGATGTTCACTGTCCGGATTTTTCTTTTCAATTTGGGTCAAAAGCTTTGTTAGTTTTTGATTGAGCGTTTCAATTTGATTCGTTAATTTCTTTGCGGGGTAGTAATCGTTATTAGAAAATTGCGAGATATATGTATGCATGACAAAATCACCAATGTCAAATGTCAACTGCTTTGCTTGTTGTGAATTACGTTGTTTTCTTATCGATGAAAGAACCGAAAGAACATGTTCCAATAATTGTTTGATTGCAAGCGGGTTTAAAGGTTTGGTCAATTTTTTTGCAATCGCTATATCAATGCGTGCAAGGCGTGTGTTTTTTTTGTCAGTTATTTTTTCTAATTCCTGAAGTTTTAGTTCGATTTGAGTCAGCCAGTCAGCAAGCGTGATACTGGTAATTGGTGTATCGAGAAGATTATTTTGTTGAAAATTTATCGTATATGTTTCAGTTTGCTGAGGCGACGTTGAATTAACCACATCACTCCAATTGCTTTCAGTTGTTCCAAATTGACCAATAGATAGGTGGTACAGTCCTGAATCTGTCCCTGTAACAGTTACATTATATGAGCCGTCTGCTGCGTTCGGAATAAAGATAATGCCATTCAGGTCCAAATACGTTTGACCATTATATGAAACTGACATAGTAGCAGGTGATTGCATGATAAAGAGAAGAGAGGGATTAAATTTGGTATTTGAGCCTTCCACAATTTGTTCTTCTGTATAGGGAAGTGCAAGTGTATCAAGAATTGCTTTTACACCCTCTTTTGAAGAAATTAAACCACTGTGATCTTTTGAAAGAATTGTGTTTGTATCATCAGTAAAAACTGATCGTTCGGTCGTAACAGTTCCGTCACCTGTCACAGTTTTCGTTTCAACAGGTTTTCCATCTTGCCAATTTCCCAACAAAAAGTCTATTTTACTTGGTTGTGATACGACAAATGTGTGTGGGGTATTGTTTCCGGTTCCTCCGATTGCATGAAAAATAGAATAGATAGATGAAACAGATGTATTGAGCGTTTCAAGCCATAAGTTCCAAACATACATCTGATTTTTTGTTATTTCAGTATTATCAGTTTTTCGAATCAGATAGGGAGCTGTTGGAAGTAAATCTTTGAGCACTGGGAAGAGTTGTTGAATCGTTTCCCTGTCTGTTTGTAGTTTATTTTTTCCGATGTGCAGTAGAAGATTTAATGCAATAGTTAGAGGCGAAGAATCTTGAGAAATTTCTCCTCCTTCCCATGCTCGGTACGGTTGGATAACGCCAAAATTTGGTGAAGCAACAGTGATGAGATGATTCAGTTTTTCTTTGTTATTATTAGTTTGGGCCCACGAACGGGCAATTAATCCTCCAAGAGAATGGCCGACGAGTGATATTTTTTCATTTGGATATTTAGAAAATACGTTTGAATTGAGATAAGATTGTAATTTCGAAGCATTCTCTGCAACATTTTTTCTCCAATCATAGGGCCACACATACAGTAAATCACCTTCTGTGTATCCAAGATTTTTTAATGTGAGGATAATGCCGTCATACTCTTTTACAAATGGTAATAATTTCCAAGAGCTCGAATAATTTGATTTTCCTTCAAGAATTGCTTCCTTGTTCCATGAAGCAAACATACCAGGAATAATGACAATAGGTTCCTTGGGTTTCGGGGTTGGTGTTGGAGTGGGAATAGGCGTTGCCGTTGGCACGGGAGTCGCTGTTGGAATCGGTGTTGGTGTTTCAGTTGGTATCGGTGTGTTTGTCGGAGCGATATTTGGAAATAGCGATCCGCTCGGCGTCGGCTGCGCCACCGGCGTATCCCCAAAGTAAGCAAGACCAATGTTCCATGTATTTAAAGGCGAAGTTCCTGCATACCATAATAAATATGTATTTCCAATCTTCATTAAAGATGGTCGACTTACACCCCTAAAGTCAAAAGTATCTGGAATTTCATTTAATAATACTGGATTTTTTTCAACTGGTTTAATCCATGTAATTCCATCGTTAGATTCGGCATAGGCGATACTAGTAATTGATCCAAGATTTGTGGTGTTATACCACATTTGATATTTATTGTTCGTGGAATCAAACAATACGTAGGGGCCAATATTATGACCTCTTTCCCACCAATTAGTTCTATTTTGAATAACAGGATTACCAGAATATGGATACCAGTTTAATCCGTCTGTTGAAGTAGCAAAACCAATGGTCCATTCGTATGGATTTTTTCTAGCAGCGTAATATAAATAATAAGTATTATTAATTTTAATTATGTTTGGATGAGTTAGACCAATATTATCCCAATTTTGTGAGGAAGTTAATTGTCTATAATTGATATTAGACCATGATATGCCGTTGGATGAAGCAGCATATCCGATGGTAAAATCGCCATCATTATGATCTGTAAATGAAGAAGTAAACCACATTTTATATATATCACCATCTTTTAATACACTTGGTGTAATAAAATGTCTTGGATTTGATACGTTGTTATCCCACGTTAATATGGGATTATAAGGATATTTAAACCAATTAATTCCATCCAATGATACGGCATAACCAATACTCCAATAATAATTGTTATGGCCCGAATACCACATTTTATATATTCCATTATCTAAAATAACCGAGGGATACTGTATTTTATTAATTTCCCACAAAGATGGTCCGTTAACCAATAAAGGCGTTGTTTTATATAGAAGTGATAGAATATATTAGAATTGTGATTATCAAAAATAAAAACAATTTTAGCTTCGTCACATTAATAATAGAGTATCTATATTTAAAATAATATGTCAATGAGGAAAAAAGGAGAATATATTTGTTATTATTGCGGAAGCAAAAATACAGAATACTTCAAAACTATTAACAATACACCTCTGTTTAAATGTTATGAATGCTTGTTGTTACAAACATATTTTCAGAGCTTATTGCCCGAAAAGATAAATGAAAGTACATATTCATCTATATATCTGGAAAATTACGAGAAAATTTTGTCAAAACGACTAAACAAAAACTTTAGAAAAAGAATTAAGCAAATTGACAAGCTTGTTAAAGGAGGTCGTATTTTAGATATTGGTTGTAGCACGGGATTATTCCTGCAAACTTTAAAACAATATAGTGATAACTCATGGGAAAGTTATGGAATTGATATAAATAAAGAATCTATAAACAAAGCTAGTACCAAATTAGTAGGAAATTTCTATAATAAATCTTTAATAGAAGCCAAATTTCCGATTAATTATTTTAATTGTATTACTTGTTTTGATGTTCTTGAGCATGACATTGATTTATATAAAACGATTAAAATCATATACGAAATCCTTAATGTAAATGGAATTATATTGATTCAAGTTCCTAACTATAGAAGCTTATTAGCTTCTATAACTGGAAATCAATGGGATTGGTGGTGTGTGCCTGATCATGTTTATCATTTTGAATTAAAAACCATTGAAAAAATATTATTATCAAATAAATTCAAAATTATATATAAATCAACATGGACTTATCCTTACATTTTCATAGAAAATATTAGAGGATCAATTAAAAACAAAATATCTAATCCTGTCATTAAAACAATTTTATCGAAATTATTATACATACCAATAATTATTTTATGGTTAATATCTTTAATTTCAGATAAATATTTTAATACGGGTGGCCTAATTACTATTCTTGTTCAAAAGATATGAAAGATATTAAAGTTTTGACGCTTAAACAGGAGGGGATTCAGAATTTTTCGGAAGCGAGAAATGCATTACTTGCAAAAATCAAAGAGCCGTGGATATTGGTTTTAGATATTGACGAAAAA
>Ga0075766_129_pt1 | contig 10715 bp, 10 predicted proteins | sample RifGroC1_FD_68443 | JGI IMG/M metagenome (GOLD analysis project Ga0075766, IMG submission 68443) | Microgenomates bacterium GW2011_GWC1_39_12 | reverse complement strand
TGGAAAGAAAAAGAAATGAAACTGTCGTGAGCGTTTGCTGTGTTTTTTCCCAAAGCCTGAGCTGGATATGCGGTTCTCCTTGAAATGCAAAAAACATGATTGTAAATGAAAAAAGAAATGCTGTAGATAACGCAATGATCTTTCCCCATTGTTTTTTCCTTTCAAAAAAAAGTTTCGTACACACAGATGCTCCTGTCAGCATTCCCACCATGATCGGTTGAAGCAGGGTGAGGAGGGCAGTACAGAGGGTAAGAAGACCATTTTGCAGCCATGGTCGAAGTTTTTGTTTTTCATCAAATAACAAAAGAAGGATCGCCATAAATAACATCGTTTGGATGAGATGATGAGGGAGCGTCGATAGGCGGGTAAACATGAGATGAGGCGTTCCCCAGAGTTCAAACGGCCAATAGGGATAGGGAGAAGTTAGCGGAAGGCGATGTTGAGTTGAATTTGAAAAAACAAAAAAGAGAAAAGCAATAAGTCCAAGTCGATTGCTTTGAAACAACCGTTTGAAAAAGAAATATGAAAAAACAAGCATGAAAAACACAAGCACAAAAACACTACTGTTAAAAAGTAGTATTGGAGAAATAGTTGTTATCCTGCTTATATGTCCTAAGAGAATATTCATCCAATACGCAGGAGCCGCAATTGTTTTTTCTGTGGTATAGAGATCAGTAGTCAACCACAAACCATTGATTCCCTGCATGACCTGGCTTAGATATGCAAAATAATCCTGCCAGTGATGGGTGACGCCGAGGTATGTCATTCCCTGCGGGGTATGTATAATGCCCTGAATAAACATGATGTTTGTAATAAAAGAAAGCGGAAGACTGACCAGGATGACAAGGATGAGTTCCATGATATTATTGTAGCAGATGAAAATTATTATCAGCATCATGGTTATCGGACTGACCGCATGGATGTGGTATTTCAAAATACAACTCGGGCTTTCGATTTTCTTTTTTATATAGCTCCGGGTTTTTATGCAGTGCTTGTTCCTATTGTGGCACTGACAAAAGGAATAGCAGTATTTGCTGCAGCGCGCGGAGCGATGCTCGTGATTTTTGCATTACTCTCTGTTGCATTAATACTTCTGTTTTGGGAAATGCGCAGGTCATGGATTGTTGTTTTTATCCCACTTCTTTTGGTATTTTTACCCATGCCATCAGATAAATTTATAGAAATCCGTCCAGACACCTTAGCCATGATGTTATTTATCTTTGGTCTTTGGCTACAAATGCGCCTCATGAATGGAAAAAAGAAATGGTCACTTATTGTGGGATTGTTGTATGGCGCATGCATTGTGGTTTCCCAAAAAATGGTACTTTCTGTTGGTATTGCTCTCTTTGGATGGTTATTAGAAATGCAACAGAAGCAACAATCATGGCGTGTGATGAAAGAAATGGCAGTTGGAATTGTTATTATCGGTGCAGTAACAATCGTCTATTTATTGATGTTGGGAAATTTTTCAATGGTTTGGTACTCTCTGACAACATATGCGTTTGAAGCGAGCAGTCTCGGAAAACTGTTTCCTATCCCACCGCAATTTTATTTTCTCCAGAATGATATTTTATACGGAACAGGGGGATATCATATCGGGTATATCGTAAATCTCATGTTGTGGATCGTTGGGTTTTGTGTTGCTTGTATTCGACTCATTACTATAAGAAAGAAACGGATGTGGCAGGAAGCAATTATCACGACGATATTTCTTAGTTCTGTTTTCCTCTATATCTTTGTCCTTCCTATGAAACATGCTCAGTATCTTATTCCACCTGCGGTATTTGTTGTTTTTTATGTTGTTGATTGGATTGAAGAAGTGTGGAAGCTTGCGAAACGCACAGTTTTTGGACAGCTCATGTTTTTTCTGGTGTGTTGTCTGTCACTGTTTTTCTTTTGGAAAGGGTATCGTCTTGTCACGATACCGAAACTCTCTTGGACAAACGAAGGTGATCTGAAGAAAGCACAATGGATGTGGAAAAATATTCCACTATCCGAGCCCATTTTTGATATGACCGGACTCACCATGCGGTATCCTCAACCCTATTTTGCACCAATGCTTCCCATTGGTCAGCTCGCACCCATTATTTCCTATCCGCTTCCATCTTTAATTAACGCATTGGCATCAACGAACACAAAATTTATTTATGTATATCCTCCGGAACGATTTGCAACACTTTCGTATGAAGACCAAGCGTATATATTAGGACGATTTACTCAGATAGGAGATAGAACATTATGGGTGAGAAATGATTATTTGTGGTCACATGAGTGGTTAAAATATGATATAACAGACCAGCAATGAAAAATGCTCACGTTCTTGTTACTGGGGGTTTGGGATTTATCGGCAGCTCACTTGTTCTTACACTTGTCAAACGCGGTGCAATTGTGACAATCATTGATAACATGTCGCCTTCACAGGGAGGAAATCTTTTCAATATTTATCCTGTTCAAAATAAAGTAACCGTCAACTATAGTGATATCCGCGATGTGTCATCAATCAATCAATTGGTTCAAGATAAAGACTATATTTTTCATTTAGCCCGTCAGACAGACCATATCATAAGCCAAACAGATCCGTTTCCGGATATTGATATTAATATCAAAGGAACAGCAATACTTCTTGAGGCGTGTAAAAAATGTAATCCAAATGTCTGTTTTATCAACGTCGGTACGCGCGGGCAATACGGGACGGCAATCAGACTTCCTGTTGCTGAAGATGCGCCAACCAATCCCAAAGGAATTTATGAACTGACGAATTTGGCTGCTGAAAAAATGGTCAAGATCTATCATGACAATTTTGGTATTCGTTCTATTATGCTCCGTTTAACCAATATTTATGGACCACGGTCTCAAATGAAAACCAATCATTATGGGGTCGTCAATTGGTTCATTCGGCAAGCGATAGATGGAGAAAAAATATCCGTATTTGGCGACGGATTATTGCGGCGTGATTTTTTGTATATCGATGATACGATTGATGCGATGGTCCGATGTGTAGTAACAAAAGCGTGTTATGGAGAAGTAATCAATATCGGTCATGACAATCCGGATACATTTATTGATCTTGTAAAAACTATTGTTTTTGTGGCTGGGAAAAAAGCATCGTATCAATTCACGCCGTTTTCGAAAGAGCGGAAAGCCCAGGAACCGGGAGATTTTGCAAGCGATATAACGAAAATAAAAAAGTTGACTGGATGGAAACCAACTACATCGCTTCGGGAAGGAATAACAAAAACAATTTTGTATTATCGATCACATAAAAAAGAATATTGGTCATGAAATTATCATCACTTTCCATTCTCATTCCTGCGTATAAAGATGAAGATACTATTGAATTTGTTGTAAAGAGGGCGGTACAGGCTGCTCGTGCTGTTACATCCGTATTTGAAATAATTGTATTGAATGATGCAAGTCCCGATAATACAGGCATCGTATTACAGAAACTCAAAAAACAAATACCACAATTAAAAGTACGAACACATGTAATCAATCAAGGATACGGAAGAACATTTTCAGAGCTGTATTTTTCAGGAATATATGATTGGCTGTATATCATACCCGGTGATTATCAAATTGATCCAATGGAAATAAAAAAACTCGTATCTTCTACTAACCGTGCAGATATGATTATTGGAAGGCGTATTCATCGTCAGGATAATGAAAAACGCAAACAGCAATCGGCTATTTATAACGCATTATTGTGTTTGTTGTTTGGTATAACTCTTCATGATATTAATTCAATTCGTCTCATGAAACGAATAGTTGTAAAGAGGAATAATATTTTGAATGTGAAATCTGCATTTGTTGATGCACAACTTACCATTAGCGCAATTCGTGACGGATTTATGGTAATAGAGCGTCCCATTGTTCACAGAAAACGAATATCGAGTGGAGCAAGCGGCGGAAAATTGAAAATAATTATACCCGTAATTATTGATATGATGAAGTATAAACTTCGAAATCTATTATGAACATTCCCATATTTAATTTAACAAAGCAATATAAAACAATACAAAAAGAAATTAATAGTGCAATCCAGACAGTGTTTTCACGCGGCAATTTCATTTTAGGCGTAGAAGTGGCGGCATTTGAAAAAGAGTTTGCAGAATATATCGGCGTTCCGTACGCTGTCGGTGTTGCAAGCGGAACGGATGCTTTAACCCTCGCCGTACGGGCACTCGGGTTGTCAAAAGAGGATGAGGTACTGCTTCCGGTCAATTCCTACCCAACATTTTTTGGTATTGCCATGAGTGGAGTATCAGTTCGATTTGTTGATTGCAATAAGAGCGGGAATATTTCCATAGAAGATTTGAAAATTCGGATCACCAATAAAACAAAAGCAATTGTTGTTGTGCATCTCTATGGCAATCCAGCTGATGTTGTAGGTGTTCAGGAACTTCTTAAAACGCTGCATCGAACAGATATTAAAGTTATTGAGGATTGTGCACAAGCGCATGGTGCAACAATAGGGAAACAAAAAGTGGGGATATTTGGAGATATTGCAATTTTCAGTTTTTATCCGTCGAAAAATCTTGGAGCGTATGGAGATGGGGGAATGGTGGTGACGAAACACAAAAAAATCGCGGATCACATCCGAGCGATCCGGATGTATGGAGAGGTAAAACGGTACGAGAGCCGCGAGGTATCTGGGGTCAGTCGTTTGGATGAACTGCAGGCAGCGGTATTACGGGTAAAATTACGTCATTTGGATGATTGGAATGCAAGAAGACGACAAATTACTGAGGTATATACAAAAGGATTGGATAACATTCAGAACATTTCAGTTATCCCTTATGAATCCGGTGCGTGTTATCATTTGTTTGTTATTAGGACAAATCGTCGTGACGAATTAAAAGCGTATTTGAAAAAAGAGGGGATTGGGTGTGCCATTCATTATCCAAAACCATTGGTATCCAAATTTCCTATGGCAGAAAAATTATCAAAAGAAATACTATCATTACCAATTTATCCTGAATTAACGAATACAAATATAGTTCATATAGCAAACACTATAAAACAATTTTTTCTCGTTAAATTTTTATGATTAAGCTGAATATAGAACATATTGCCATTGTTATTCCTTCGTATAATGAAAGTCGAAATATTCAGATTTTGATTTCCCGTATTTTACACATTATTCCTAAGGCGACTATCATTGTTGTTGATGATTCATCTGGAAATGAACATAGAGATACAAAAAACATATGTGCTAAATATAAGAAGTCAGTTCTTTATGTGTCAAGAAATAAGAAAAATGGAAGAGGAAGCGCAGTGCTTGACGGAATGAAAATAATACTTGCGCAAACGACTTCAAAGATTATTGTAGAAATGGATGCGGATTTAGCTCACAATCCGAAAGAAATACCACGTCTTTGTGCTCTCATTGGACGATACGATGTGGTGATTGGTTCACGGTATATGGCAGGAAGTAGAATAATTAAATGGACCTGGTCAAGAATTATCCAAAGCAAAATAATAAATTTTTTTCTGAAATACTGGCTCGGTCTCCGACTGACTGACTATACGAACGGATTTCGTGCGTATTCCAGACGCGCATGTCAGTATCTCATTTCAATTCCTCTTCGCGAAAAAGGGTTTATTGCATTATCTGAGAGTGCGTATATGTTATCAAAGAAAGGATTTCGTATTACTGAGGTTCCGATATCATTTACCGATAGAGAATACGGAAAATCCAACGCGGATCTAGAAGAACTTTTTTATTCTTTATTTGGAGTGATAAAACTCCGTTTATATAATTGATCAAGTGCATATCCGGCAAAAAGAAACAACAATGGATATCCTGGCAAAGAATATCGTTCTTCTGCAAGACTAACGCTATGAATGATGGAAATATATGCAATAAGAGACACATATACTCCCGCAAGCAGCGATCTTTTTTTGACAAACCACATAAGTAATCCTGATAATCCACTCGTAAGGAGCAGGATGTTTCCCCAATACACCAACATATCTCGTATGGTATTTGGGCTTTCTTGATAATAGAATAGAAAATGTTTTTCCCAGACAAAAAACATTTTTCCAAATCGCTGTCGGATAAAGAGCAACGGATCACTTATAATGATTTTCGTTGCCTCACTCAGGTATTTTTTACCCATCACCATTCGTTCATAATGATTTTTTGGGTTTCTACTAAATTCTTCGTATAATTGCATGACTTCTTTTGGATAGACGTCGTATCCACTTTTCATATGATACGGTGCACGACCGGATACCATGACGCTGATATACAGTTCACGTTCGACGATACGATCGACGCTTGTAGCTTTCCATTCATTGAAATAGACGACATTTCCCCACAATACATAGAGAAAGGAAAGAGTAAATAAGAGAATTCCGATTAAGATTGCCCATTTCTGTTTCCAATACCGATACAAAGAAATCCCGAATAATCCGAAAGAAAAATATAAGAAAGCAGGCCGGATTTGGGGTAAGAATCCTGCAATGAAAGAGAAAAGTAAAAATACAAGTAGTTTCTTCTTGAGCCAGAACAGCGTAAAGAAATAGAGCAACAACGTTGTGAAGAAAATTCCTACAACCTCCGACAGGATAACTCCGACATATGCACTCGTATATGGATTGAATATATAGAAGAAAAACGCGATCCATGGGATATTTGTTTGGCGGAATAATAATTTTGTCCAGTAGTAGATGGCAAGAGCAGTCAAGCTGTCGAGGATCACCTGAAATACAATAACAGGTTGAATAGAATACGGGGTGAATATTTTATAGAGTATTGCTTGGAATAAGGGATACCCGTATAGTCTGGCGGAATCGGCAAATAGACCACGATTAAGTATTTGAAGTGCAAATTTATAATATTCATATTGGTCAAAAATGAACGGCTGTGGAGAGAGGGTGATGAACCAAAAACGGAATACTATAGCAATAATACATCCGATGATAAGCAGATAGTGTTCTTTTTTCATACAATGAAGTAATTCATTTTAACATATGATTGAATTGGTCCATGTTCTGGGTTATAGTCAAACAAGATTATGAAAAAAATTCATTGGCCAAAATATATTGCATTGATACCCCTTCTTTGTTGTATCGCAACTATTAGTTTAGGATTGTATTTTTGGTATGTAAAATATCAGCTTACTGTCGTTCGATATTTTGATCACGATGAATTGTCCTATTTATATTGGGCACGACATATGGTCGACGGGTCTATGCCATACCGCGATTTTTTTGCGTATTCAGCGCCCGGATTTTTTTGGTTCTTAAAACCCGTGGTTTATTTTTTTCATGGATTTATGGCATTTATCGCTGGTCGGATCATGATGTACGGAATCTTTGTTAGTTTGGCCATTTTCTTATCTGCATTATTTTGGGAAATGAGGAAGTCATGGATAGTTGTCTTTATTCCTCTTCTTTTAGTATTTTTACCGCTTCCATCAGATAAATTTATTGAAATTCGACCAGATACACTCGCAATATTTTTGGTAGTTATCGGTCTTTGGATACAGATCCGGTGCATGAATAGGACATTTTCATTCCTATCCAGAAAAATGTCTTTATTTTTTGTTGGCGTTTGTTTTGCACTGTCAGTAGTTACTTCTCAAAAAATGTTACCCATTGTCGCTATTTCTTTCTTAGGATTTGTCGGATGGAATCGGACACATTCGTCACGCGCTGATGTTGTTGCTATTTTGGGTGGAGGAGCATTGATTGGACTTATGGCATGTATTTGGTTTGCATCGCTTGGTAACCTATCTCTTGTTTGGTATTCACTCGTCACATTGCCGTTTGAAGCAAATAAACTTGCTAAGTTGTTTCCAATAGCTGCTGATTTTTTCTTTTATCCTAATGATGTTATTTATGGAACAGGAGGGTACCATATTGGCTATTGGCTGAATGGTTTTCTATGGACATTTGGAATTCTTATTGCAATATTCCGTTTTGTAACAACGGTAACGTTTCAGGATACAAAAACCGTATGGCAAGAAGGGATAATTTCCGCGAACTGTCTGTTATCGATTCTTCTTTTTGTTTACGTTATGCCCATGAAACATGCGCAATATCTCATACCGTCTGCCGTATTTATCGTGTGGTATGTCGCTGATGGATTGTATATATTTTGGAAAGAGAATCAAAAAATAGCTGCTTATCGTATCTGGGTGGTATTGTCATTTGGAATATTTATATATCTGTTATGTATTGGGCATCGTTTAGTAAATGAACCAAAATCATACTGGCGTCATGATCAAAAAACTGAATTGGAGGGACTTCTTCGAACTATCCCGACGACAGAATATATTTTGGATTTTGAGTGTGTATCTTTGTATTATCCCAGCCCATATTATATTACCTGTATGCCTGTTGGGCAGGTGACTCCGCTTATTTCGCTCAAACTTCCAACAGTTCGGGAGCGTCTTAAAGAGACAAATACAAAGTATATTTATCAAGGAAGGTGGCAGCGCACACAAGAGTTATTACCTGCTGATCAAGAGTATATTAAAGAACACTTTGTTCCGATAGGAGATGGAAAATTACTTGTTCGAAGCGATATAGCTGAAACATATGCGCAATAAATATATCATATGATTAATGTTCGTTATGATCATGCAACAAAGCGGCGAGATGAGCGGGGATTTCTTGTCGATTTTCTTAAAGGAGACGAATTATCACCTCGGTATCAACGACTTGGTCAAATATATTTCGTGACGTTTGATACGCCACGCGTTGTACGAGGGAATCATTATCACAAAACAAAAAACGAATGGTTTGTTGTGGTGTTGGGAAAGGTAAAATCATGACAAATATGAGCGGGTATTTATCGGGAAACATGTTGCTCATGCTTTTCAGAATATATCGAAAACCGCTATGATGCTCAATTATGCCGATAAATCCTATCATGATGAGTCGCCTGATACTACACCGTATAAATTACTATGAAGAAAATTTCTTTTGTCGACTTGCAAGCTCAATACCGGTCCATGCAATCTGAAATACAATCAGCATTTTCTGATGTTCTTGCATCGATGCAATTTATCGGTGGCTCACAGGTAGATCAGTTTGAATCAGACTTCGCAAAATTTCTTGGTGTTAAGCACGCTATTTCTGTCAATTCAGGGACTGATGCACTCATCTTAGGTATACGAGCACTTAGATTGTCCCCTGGAGATGAAGTTATTGTTCCAGTCAATACTTTTTATTCTACCGCCATTGCTGTTGTTGAAAATAAACTCAAACCAGTATTTGTTGATTGTGATGAGACATATGGAATGTCGCTCCCTGATTTAAGAAGAAAAATTACTCATAGAACGAAAGCAGTAATAGCTGTTCATCTTTATGGCCAACCTGATAATGTTGATGGAATTATGGCCATTATCAAAGATTCAAAACAAAAAATAGTATTTATTGAGGATGCGTGTCAAGCGCATGGTGCAACATATCGCAGTCGCTCCGTTGGAACGTTCGGTACATTTGCAGCGTTTTCATTCTATCCGGGAAAGAATCTAGGGGCGTATGGAGATGGGGGAGCAATAGTGACGAATAGTGACGCTCTTGCAAAGGAATATCGATTATTGAAACAATATGGACAAACAAAAAAATATCATCACATAACTGTTGGCATCAACTCTCGATTAGATGCTATTCAAGCGGCAATTTTAAGAAAAAAATTACAACATTTATCTGAATGGAACAGGCTTCGTTGTGATCACGCCCGAGTGTATAATCATTGTCTAAAAGGCTGTCATTCTATTATTCTTCCACAGATACTACATGGTAGAAGAAGCGTTTTTCATATATATGCAATTCGAACAAAAAGACGTGATCAGTTGAAAGCGTACCTTTCGACAAAGGGGATAGAGACACATATTCATTATCCCATTCCACTTCACAGATCTCCGGCATTTTCGTACTTAGGGTATAAACAAGGAGATTTTCCAAATGCGGAATTATATGCACGTCAACTTTTATCTTTACCCATGTATCCGGAGTTAACCGTTCATGAGCTTCATCATATAGTACAATGTATTTGCCTATGGAATCAGGAATAGAACTAACGAGATTTACTACAAAACAAGGTAAAGTTGTTATTGTTACGACGCTTCAAGAATCAGATTTTGAAGATTTGCTTCGCTATGCAAACGATCTTATTGATGAAGACACGTTTGTTTTACTTTCTGGAGATCATCTCACGCGTAAACATGAAAAAAAGTATGTTGATGATGCGATAAAAGCAATGAAAGAAAAGAAAAAAATACATCTCATTGCCCGCATTGGTGGGAAATTGGCAGCAAGTTTTGAAGTCCGTGTGTTGCCGCTTCGTAAGTCTCACACAGGTGAAATTGGCATATCTTTAGCTTCTACATATAGAGATAGTGGAATAGGAAAGAAATGTATGGAGATATTGATAACAGAGGCAAAAAAATTGGGGCTTCGACTATTGGTTCTTACGTGTTTTGCTATCAATGCCCGCGCCATCCATGTCTATGAATCGTTTGGTTTTAAGAAGGCAGGCCAAATTCCCGGACTTCTTTTATACAAAGGCAAATACGAAGATGAAGTATTGATGTATTTACCGTTGACACATTGATTCACAGTAGTATTGTGAAGTAAATGGCGGGGAGGTGTTTTGCACGTCATATATCCACGTATCATAAGAGGTTTTTTCACACTTGTTTGCATCTTTTTGAAAATAGTATCCTGACACAGTTGCGATTTTTCCTTCGTATTCAACT
>Ga0075766_121_pt1 | contig 12082 bp, 13 predicted proteins | sample RifGroC1_FD_68443 | JGI IMG/M metagenome (GOLD analysis project Ga0075766, IMG submission 68443) | Microgenomates bacterium GW2011_GWC1_39_12 | reverse complement strand
AATACAACAACACTATTCATATTTTCTGCTGCCTCTACCGCAGTAGGGTTTATTTCAATTCCTGTATACCTATCTCGCATCACGACGCCTTTTGTTCCTTTATCAGAACCCAAATCTAATACCATTCCATCCGGTGCAAACTCGTCAAGTAATCGATATGGTATATCTAACCCATGAGCGATATCTTTAAGAGGAACACAACTCAGCAAGTCAACCTGACGAGTAGATAACGCTTCATCTTTTTCAATTGCCATAACTTAAGCGCATTCTAACAAGCTAAGTGGAAAAACACAAAATTAGTTTTCATCAACAGCGGGAGGAAATTTATGAAACCGAACAAGTTCTACAATCGTACCAACAATCGGTAACCTATGAAGCAATGACTCATCGTGAACTGGATTATATATACATCGTATTGCTGAACCATCAAACTGTGCATGCACTCCTGGTGGAAGTTTAACTTGATCAGCACGGAATAAGTCTACTACCTCGTCATGAGAATATGTCCCAATATCTCGTAAAGATAATGGCTTTTCTTTCATTTATATAGTTTTAGTTTCTTTCGAGTTTGTGTGACAAGCTGTTTTTGAGCTTTTTTAGAGCGTACGATATTTAAGCCATCTGTTTGGATTGTGAGAACTGGAATTTCTTTTTGCTCACTTACCCATTTGCGATTGAGCATGTCCAAAAGCTCTAGATAACTCTGTGGGATCTTTTTTTCATATTCCCTTCCCCGTGCATCGATGCGCTTTTCAATTTCACCAATACTTGTTTCCAAAAACACAATCAAATCTGGTTTTGGAAACAATGGTTCAAATGAATAATAAATTTTTAAATATAATTTCCATTCCGCATCATCAATATTGCCTAACACATGCTGGGCTTTTGCATAGGAAAATGCATCCTGCTGGATAGGGGTATCCTGAATAATGGATGTTTTATCGAGTAATTTTTTTGTTTCTAGCATTTGTGTAATTTTTTCCATGAGAAAAAATGTCTGGGAGTGAAATGCCCACCGCTTCATGTCGCTATAAAACCGAGAAAGAAACGCATTTTCACCAAAATTCTCCTCAAGTAGCTGAAATTTTAGAGCCTTTGCAAGAAAGCGCGCCGCAGTTGTTTTTCCACTCCCTATTGCCCCCATGATGGAAATATATTTGTTCTTTTTCACACTTTCGGTTGTATCATGGGCTCTGTTTGTTTACAATAGTTAAATCTATGTGCGGCATATTTGGATATATTGGAAAACGTCATGATGGAGCGGATATTGTTTTTGAAGGAATAAAAACACTCGAGTATCGCGGGTATGATAGCTGGGGAGTTGCAGCAATATCCAACAAAGATCTTTTTATCCAAAAACAGATCGGTAAAATCGGCAATGCGAAGCTCAACAATCATCCCAAAAGTTCCCTTGCTATTGCCCACACGCGCTGGGCAACTCACGGAGGAGTCACAATTGCAAATGCGCATCCACATCTTGACTGTTCAAAAACAATTGCCCTTATTCATAACGGCATCATCGAAAACTATGATGTACTCAAAAAACAACTCCACCTTCGGCACACCTTTCTTTCAGAAACCGACAGTGAAGTGGCAAGTCACATGATCGAGCAAAATTTGCAAACACTTCCTTTTTCAGAAGCCGTCAGAAAAACATTTTTAGCATGTACCGGATCCAATGCGTTGGTCATAATTAATTCCCATTCAGATGAAATTGTCGCAATACGAAATGGATCTCCTCTTGTTGTTGGATACGGAAACAATGAACAATTCATCGCAAGCGATGCAGCTGGTCTTTTGCCCTACACCAAACGTGTCCATTTTCTTGAGGATAATGAAATGGCCATTATCACAAAAAATGCCATTGACATTGTCGATATACAAACAAACAAAAAAAAGCATATTGTGCCAACTGAGTTGAGATGGACAGCAAATGCAACCAGTAAAGCAGGGTTTTCTACATACATGGAAAAAGAATTACGCGAGCAACCGGATATCATTCAAGCAATTTCTCATGAAAAAAATTCAGCGCTGCAACTTTCCCAGGCAATACGAAAATCGCGCGGCGCATATCTTATTGGATGCGGAAGCGCCTATTACGCGTGCCTTGCAGGAACATATCTTTTCTCAACAATTGCAAAACGTCATATCAACGCATGCGTAGCCAGTGAGTTTACGTTTCAAGAAGAAATGTCGAAGGATCAACACTCTGGCGGATTTCCGATCTTCCTATCCCCTGTGGTGCAGGACCTGAGGTGTCTGTGGCCTCAACAAAAGATCTGATTGCAAAACTGTCGCATTTGATTGCTTTATCCTACTGTTTAGCTGAGAAAAAACAGGAAGCATCTGCAATTTTAAAAAAAGCCGTTCTTGAAACCCGTCGCATTATTTTAAATAAAAAAACAATCGTTCAACTAGCAACCGAGTTTATTAAAAAAGAACATATCTTTATCGTTGGCCGCGGACTTTCCTATCCCGCAACTTTGGAAATTGCCATGAAAATAAAGGAAATCACGTATATCCACGCAGAAGGTATGGCAGCGGGAGAGTTAAAACATGGAACATTAGCACTGGTAGAGAAAGGAACGCCATGTGTCGTGCTTGCGCCCAACGATGAAACGTATGGGGCAAACATTGCAGCAGCAATGGAACTAAGAGCCAGAGGAGCAATCATTATTGGAATTTCCCATACACACAATGTGGTATTTGATCACTATATCGAAGTAGCTGACTGCGGACCGGCGACGATTATTCCAACGATTGTCGTAGGCCAACTGCTGGCTCTAGCTATAGCAACGGAAAAAGGATTGGATCCGGATAAACCGCGCAATCTCGCCAAAAGCGTGACGGTAAAGTAAGAATTACACAGCTATCGGAGTTCGATGAACTTCAACTTTACCAGAAAATCTAACGCTCTTCACGGGAGTAAAATCTCTTCGTAACGATGCTCTACTCTCCCACCACCTTCTTGAAATACGTGTAACTTCAGCAGACAATAAACTTCCATAGGACTTGTCTGATGCTTGCACATACAGATCTTGACCTTTAACTCCAACTGTTGCCTTGTTAACCACAACTTTTTCACCATTATCTAATTCTGCGATTGGAACCATTTTCCTCCTTTTCTATAAAGGACCTATATTATAGCACTGTTGCTGCAGATATTCATTTTATCCTTTCATAACGCGCTCTTCGCTAATTTTACTGGCAAGCGGAGCGTTTTGATGTTTGTACTTTGAAGATTTACGTTTCGTATATGGTACGTCGGCCGGACTTGAGAGTTCTTCAAACGTAAAAGAACAAATGCGCATACCTGGATAGAGAGCTACCGGGATACGGCCTAAGTTCCCCAATTCCAAAACCGCAACGCCGTGCCATCCCGGATCAAATACAGATGCTGTGGAATGAACAACAATACCAAGCCTTCCTAGACTTGATCTGCCCTCTAAACGCGCAAGCATGTTGTCAGGAATGGTAATGGTTTCCATGGTGGTTGCGAGAATAAAATCTCCAGGTTGGAGAATAAACGGATCAGCGTTTTTCACCGTTATTTCCGTCATCAAATCTTCTGTAGCACACGGATTCTGAGGATCAATAAGAGCAATTTTACTATGGTTAAATACACGGAATTTTTTTCCCAACCGAAGATCAATGGAGCACGAACCAAGCTGAACAGATAAATCCGGTTTCGGATCAATGATAATCCGTTTTTCTTTCAGTGCAACTTTGATATCGTGGTCAGATAAAATCATATACCATTATTGACGTTTTTCATCATCTTCTACACCCGAACGTTTCACTACTCCTGAAGGAACTAATTCATCCGTAACTGCTATAATTTTTCCTCCCAATCTCAACGCTTCCTCAACTGTACCACCTGGCTTTACTGAAAGAATATTTTCATCATCCTCAGATAATGGCTTCTCTTTTTTTTCTTGTGGATCTGGCATGAGTGGGCGCGCATGGAATCGGACCATGTGCCTCTTTCTTATCAGGAAAGCGTTCTACCGATGAACTACGCGCCCTTTTTGTTAAATAATAACTCAATTATCCAATAATCCGATCAACTAATCAATTAATACCTTGGAGGTGCGTGCCGGAATCGGACCGGCGCATAGCTGTTTTGCAGACAGCCGCGTTACCTCTTCGCCAACGCACCATTAACAAACTCCCCTATTGTATCATCTCTCTGTAGATATTTTCTATGTTGTAATATAAGATGTCGATAGACTTAATTACATGAAAACTACACTGATTATTTGTTGCAAGAATGAAGATCAATCACTTGCATCTGTCATTAAAAAAGCAAAACCATTTGTTCATGAAATAATTGTCGTTGATGGACATTCTCAGGATAGCTCCTTGAGCATAGCAAAAAACTCTGGTGCAAAAGTATTTACTGATAATGGGAAAGGAAAAGGTGCAGGAATACAACTAGGCATACAAAAAGCCTCTGGAGATATTATTGTTTTTATGGACGCAGACGGATCACATAAAGCATCTGATATTCCAAAACTCATTGCACCTATCAAGCATAATGACGCGGATTTAGTCATAGCATCGCGAGGAAAAGGCGGAAGCGATGAACTACATGGTGAATCTGAAAAAACACTCCGTCTTATCGGTAGTGCGATTATTACTCAAATAATAAATTGGCGATATGGAACAAGAATTACTGATTCTCAAAATGGATTTCGTGCAATTCGAACTTCTGTTGTTAAATCACTCAATCTTCAAGAAAACAGTTTTGCTATTGAACAAGAAATGCTTATGAAAGCATTACACAAACACTATCGAGTAAGCGAAATAGCAAGTCATGAACTGGCAAGAAAATATGGTAGATCAAAGATATCTCTCTATTCTATGTGGTGGAAATATCTTTGGAATCTTATGCAAAATTGCGTTACGTTTTGACACGCGCTTTTGTTTATCGGGAAATAAAAATTCTATTCATAATACTGTTGTATATAGCCTCTGCTATGAACGGCTGTGAGTCCTGATAGACATGCATGACATCTGAAAACATCGTGCTTTCGACCGAATCAAAATATAAAGAAAGATCAACGAAATGAACATCTTGATAGGTAGGTAAGGTAACTCGTTGAAAAATTTTCTTTTTTATTTCTCTAAAATATGTGGTTTCTGAAGGGACAAAAATAGGTGCCTCTTCATCAGTAATATGTTTTTTTTCGTACACGGTCGGCTGGAAAATTGCAATATACTCGCCTCCAAACGCCATACTTATTTTTTGTGCTTTCACAATATTTGAAACATAGATATCGGCAATCTGCTCTTTCCATGTATCAGTGCCATACCCTGCTTCCCGCCGCAACGTATTCAACGGAAGTAATTGATTCATATAATACGTTGGGAATAATCGCTCCCCGATAAATCGAACGAGTGAATTTTTATAAAAGAAAAATTTAATTGCTGACAATTTTTTCGGGTAAAGCAAAGGGCTTGCTTCGTAAACTAAAAAATCATACGGATAGCCGGGTCTCGGATCGTAATATAATGGATGATACAAATCATTTGCCCCATTATACTGAATAATGAGGTCGGGTTGTAATTCAGAAACCTCTTTGACAATGGTCATCAATTCCTGTGATGAACTATTAGAAATAACTCCAAAATTGTATACTCGCACGTTTATATATCCATTCTTTTGAAAATTCTCTTCCAGTAGTTCAGTTACTGTCGGATCACCTAAATATACACTCGATCCACCCAAGAGAATAACTCTATATTCATTCTTTGGTTTATTTTTTGATGGATACTTTCCACGATATCCCCCTTCATTGTGATCTCTCACATGCGGCAACCCTTTAAACATAACGTAGGGAAATGGTACTTTGAATTCATCTGTTCTAAACCTTTCTTGAATATAATTCATTTTATTCAAAAAAAGATTACAAATCGCTCCGCCTACTATAAAACACGTAACTAGTGTTATTACGCTAATTCCCAGTAATTGCATTGTTTTTTTCATGTGTTTAAATCATAATGAACCAGTACGTTACTCTCATAGTATCAGTTTATGAAAAAAAATAAATATCTATTGGCTGTCATTGTTCTTTGTATCATTAATTTTATTATACGTCTTCCTTTTATTCACCTCCTTCCTTATAACGATTCGCCTGTCTATTATGATGCTGTTTTAAAAGTACTAAACAATCATTTAAATCCTTTCACCTTTTATATTTCATATAAACCACCCATATTAATTCTTTTTGTTGCTTTATTATTTAAACTCTTTACGCCATCTTTGATGATCGGTTCCTTATTGGTTTATTCTTGCTCCTCACTATCATTACTATTTACCTATTTATTAGGAAGATGTCTTTTTGGAGAAAAAACTGGTTTATTCGCAACGCTGTTACTCAGCATTTTCCCATTATTTGTCGCACAAAGTTTTTTCTTCAATGACGCTATTGTGCTTACATTTCTCACGCTTATCACTCTATATTCTTATGTCAAATCAAATAAATTATCCTATTATATTTCAGCTACTTTATTAGTACTCACGAAAGAACCACAAATCTTTATTCCAATATCCATCGGTTTCTATGAAATATATCGCTTGAGATTTCTACTCCATACATCTATTAAACAAGCAATAAAACAAGGAGCTCTTCTGTGGACTCCAATTTGTGCTTTCCTTCTATGGATGGGAATGAATAAAATAATCTTCGGATTTTATCTTGATCCGGTAAATGTTGGATTATTTAGCATTGACAAAAATTACGCCGAATTGATTCCATATATACTTCATTTTGTTTTTCTTTTTAACGGAATCTGGCTTATTTGGCCTACTATTATTGCCTATGTTGTTTTATTTGTTGCACATAAAATACATATGAATAAAACTCGGGATTCGATTCTATTTTATTTTTTGTTTCTTTTTTCTTTCTATATACTCTTTTATTTTTTTACCGAACCAGTTCCACGATATATGCTTCCACTCTATCCATATCTATTTCTTGTCGGATGCGCAACAATAAATCTCTTTTTTTCTAAAATGAAATCTTTGATGCTGCTTTTGACAATATGCTTTCTTTATGTAGGCGTTCATATATCACATTATTTTTATCTTCCAATGGAGTATTGGGGTGAAACTGATCTCAATCTGTTCCATGTGTCTACTCTATATAAAAAATCGATTCGGTATATTCGTACACATTACGAAAAACCATTAATAGTTACTGTTCCCTGGTTATATGAATGGGATACTTCAGCATTTAAGAATACGAAGTCTCAATATAATCAAGGTATGTACTTTTGGAACATTACCAATGAAGGAAAAGATGAACTCGGAAATATTATTCAATGGGCTCATGATCGCTCGTTATCACCAATTATATTCATTGATCCTTCTTATATTGATGGACCAAACGATCCTCCAATACTTGATGCATATAAAATAAAAATAGCAACTTTGTATGATGATACGATAAACCATTATAATTATCACACACTGTATCGCATCAAAGAAGCAATAATACAAACCGAACAATGAATAAGTTTCTCTATAACCTTTCTTCCATAGTTCAATCAAATTTTTCTCGCCTATCCGCTCCATACAAACTCACCTTCGCAGCAACATATAAATGCAATTCCCGTTGTACCATATGTAACATATGGAAAAAACCGTATAAGCAAGAATTGACACTTAAACAAATTCAAACATTTTTTCAAAAAAATACTTTTTTTACTTGGGTAAACTTAACAGGCGGAGAACTAGTTCTCAGAAATGATCTTATTAAAATCATAAAAGTTATTTTACGCACACAGAAAAAATTATTATTTCTCAATTTTCCAACAAACGGGCTCTTCACAGATAAAATTGTTACTGCAATTCAACAAATGCTAGCTCTTCATCCTCCCCATCTTCTAGTTTCTGTGTCTCTTGATGGACCAAAAAATCTTCATGACAAACTCCGGGGCATTAATGGCAATTGGGAACGTGCGGTTGAAACATATAAGCAGTTGAAAAAAATGCGTTCCTCACATTTTGATTGTTATTTTGGAATGACTATATCTTCGTATAATTATCAATATATTGAACAAACGTACAAAGATTTAAAGGAAGAAATTCCTCAACTGCAGCGATCGGATATTCATTTTAATATTGTTCATCAATCCTCTCATTATTATGGAAACGATGAAAAAAATCTCACTCTTAATCAATCAATGATTAAGAGTATTCAAAGATATAATTCAAAAAAACCATTTGCTTGGACTAAAATTGCGCTCATTGAAAAAATCTATCAAAATCTCATTCAAAAGTACATCCAAACTAAAAAAACTCCTATTTCTTGTTTAGCACTATCTAGTTCTATCTTCTTAGATCCCTATGGCAATATATATCCATGCGCGATGTGGGACTACGTACTCGGAAATCTAATTAACAATTCATGGAGTCTTATGAAAATGTGGAATAGCAATAAATCTTTACAGGCGTTATTCTTATTGAAACAAAAGAAATGCGCTAACTGCTGGACCCCTTGCGAAGCCTATCAAAGCATTATTGGAAATATTGGAAAACCAATAATTTGGAGGGCGCTGTGGCACACCTAAAAAAAATCATTCTTGTAAATCCATACGCTTCGTATGCAAAAGGAACAAACAATGCCACTGTGTATCCTCCCATGGGTCTTGCGTATATCGCAAGTGTCTTAGAGGAACATGGGCATCAATGCCATATTATCGAAGCCGGAATCCATCATTATTCCAACGATGATATCGTTCAACAAATACAACAGTGGAATCCAGATCTCATCGGTATTACATCTAATATTGTCACTGCTAAAGCTGCTGTTGAACTTGGCACTATCATAAAGAAAATCTTTCCTAACACCATTCTTGTCTTTGGTGGACCATATGCAACTGCACAACCCTCTTTTGTATTAACAACCACGAAAGCAAATGTTGTCGTTCGCGGCGAAGGCGAAGTGACAATACTTGATGTTCTTTCACACTATCCGAAATTAGCATCAATTAAAGGAATCAGTTATCGAAAAAGAAGTCATATCTATCATAATATCGACCGAGAGCTCATCCAAGATCTTGATACAATACCGTTCCCAGCATATCACCTACTTCCTCCATTGTCCTTGTACAAATCAAGAAATAGGGCATCTCCAATTGGATGTCTTCTATCAAGTCGAGGGTGTCCGTATCAATGTATTTACTGCAATTCAAATATTTTTGGGAAACGATTTCGAATGCGAAGCGCAGATAACGTAGTATCAGAAATAGAATTGTTAGTACATACGTACAATGTAAAACAAATTGATATATTGGATGACAATTTTACGTTAAATATCGAACGCGCCGAAAAAATATTTACTAAAATCATTCAACGTGGCATTTCTGTCTTATTCAATTTTCAAAATGGGATTCGAGCTGATAAACTCACGCCGAGGCTTGCACGAAAAATGAAGAGAGCTGGTGTTTATAAAGTAGGAATAGGAGTAGAGTCAGGAGACATTCGTATTCAAAAAATTATTAAAAAGTCGCTTTCACTCATAAAAGTGGTTCAAGCAGCGCGAATACTTCGAAAAGAAGATATCATTGTTACATGCTTTTTCATGATCGGTCTTCCTGGAGAAGATGAGGTTTCACTTAATAACACAATTAATTTTGCCATTAAGGTAAATCCACACTTAGCAAATTTTTCCGTGGTAGTACCACTTCCCCAAACAGAGCTTTATCACATGATAGAAACACAAGGAAAGTTTATTAAGCCAATCACCTCAGGTTCCTCAACTGGATTTTACACAGATAATTTTTATTATGAAATTGGCCATGTCAACCAGCAACTAATACGTAAATATGTTTCAAAGGCATACAGAAAATTTTATTTTCGATTTTCTAAAATTATCGATATTATAAAAACTATACGTTCATGGTCAGAACTTCATTGGATTATCGATACCAGCATGCCGTTACTCAGGTTTGTGTGTAGATAACCATAAATCACTTACATACAATATTTTGTTGTTGAAAATAACTATACAATTCATTTGCTGCAATCAGATGCCCTTTTTGAGTAAAATGACAATCATCTATTAATTCATTGGAATATTGTTCTAAAAATAATTTTTCAAAATCAATAAGTGGAACGTTATAGTCAGAGGCTACTTCATGAATAATTTTATTATACTCAGGAACGTGTATTCTCCAATTCTCTATATTTGCATAAGTAAAGTCTGCGTGCGGTCTAGTCAATAAAATGACAGATACATGATTCTTATTTGCGAGTTGAATGAAATTAATAAGATTTTGTTTAAAATCCTCAAATGAGACCCGAGGCCCATTTAGCATCGGTTTGCGAAGATATTTGTTCACAAAGATATCTGAATAATACTTCAACACTTGGAATAATTTAGATTTATTTAGTGGCGATATGAGTGGAGACAAATAGGTATTAAATTGTTTATCCGGTATCCCCATATCAGGAGAGGCGTCATTCCATCCAAACGCCACGATAACGAATGTTGGATGAAAAACCGTAATATCTTGATAAAATTTTTGTAATCCTTGATAAGAAGTATATCCGTGAACTCCCATATTTAACACTCGAATTGAAGAGATATGTTGACGTAACAGTCTAAATAATTCGTCGGGCCATGGAGTATCATAATATCCCCCCTGATACGCACCAAGTGTATTTGAATCGCCATATGCAAGAATTGTACATGAAGAAGTCGCACTGTCTCTGCTTGACACAATAGACAAACCTCGTATTCCTACTTCGTTAAAAATACCAGAATTTTTTTTTGGTTTCCAAAATAACACAGGATCGTATTCAAAATCTGACTCGGCTCCAGAAAAAACATTGGATAACCGTAATTCTTCCTTTTGTTCATGCTGGACAATTAATTCAATGGGTTTGTAATATGAAAGTGTATGTAATTGGGTCAATATACGTGCAAGCATTTCTGATATACCTAAAAGAAAAATCACGATAACGATTACAATAAGAATTGCTTGTATATTTCGTTTAAAACGCATACTCTTATTATATACAATTGTAGTAATAATAAATCGTACTTGTATTGATACATTTGAATAGAAAGCGATTAATATACATGACATATTCATACCATAAGCCCTTCCATTAAGATTGTTACAAAGATATGCAAACAAAGAGCAAATCATCTCATTACATAATTCAATCACACAAAATATCTACTACAACATGGATAGTGATATTTACCACGTTTCTTTTTTTTCTATCCACCTCCCATTTCGAAACATCCCAGCGATTGCAGATGTACCAACATATTTAAATAGCGCTCATACTGTATATATCAATCGCTTAAATCCATTTGTTGAATATGTTGGATATCGACCGCCACTTTTATTAATTGCAACATCAATTCTCTATTTCTATTTTGGAGAATCATCACAAACGGCAACAGTTTTTATTTTTTTTCTTTCATCATGTGCACTGTTATTAATTTATATTGTTGGTAAAAAACTATTTTCAACAAGAGTAGCGATAATCTCGTATCTTTTCCTCTTATTTTCGCCACTTTTTCTACAACAAAGTTTCCTTTTTCAGGATCCAATAGCAGTGATGCTATTGCTTCTTGGAAGCATCTATGGGTACATTGCTTCTTGGAAGCATCTATGGGTACCTAAAAAGAAAATATTTTCTTTATGTATTCTATTGTTCATTATTACTCCTACTTAAAGAGGTATACGTACTAGTACCCTTCTATACATTTTGTTTTGATGTTATTCAAAATAGACGCGTTGGAAACAGCAATTAGTATTATTATTACCTTTAATTACTTTTTTTTGTTTGGATTGGAATAAATAAACATACATTTGGTTGGTATCTCAATCCATATAATGTTAGCCTTTCATCCTGAACACTTTTTGAAATGATAGAGAAGGTTAAGCAAATTCTCCAGAAAAATGATTATTGGATATACATACCTGTATTAGGAAGCATCCTGTCACTCGTATCATGGCGAAATAAAAAATTAATAGAAATCCATACGTCTTCAAAAAATACATTACAATATCTCTTTGGGTTTATATGTATATTTACAATGTCGTTTCTCATCCT
>Ga0075766_137_pt1 | contig 12789 bp, 18 predicted proteins | sample RifGroC1_FD_68443 | JGI IMG/M metagenome (GOLD analysis project Ga0075766, IMG submission 68443) | Microgenomates bacterium GW2011_GWC1_39_12 | reverse complement strand
TTTTTGGCCCGTTTACTATCTATCTTGTGTATTTTCTTCCGTTTATTTGGGTTGGAAATTATCTTTTGATGTATGTAGCAAAATCCAGCAGTTTTCTTGTTGCCGCTCTCGCAAAAAGTTTATTTTTGTTTTTAATTGCGTATATTTTTGTATCGCTTCATATTGTCCCAAAAATATTTTTGACTGCTATGGGAATTTTACAGCTTGTCACAGCACTGGTTGGAGGAATAGCCGCTATTGGGATTTCAAAATATTTATTAAAACCAGCACATGAATGAGATAGAACAATTAACTCAGTTATTGAAAGAAAAAAAGAATTTAGTTGCGATGCTCGCTCCGTCGTTTCCCATCATGTTTGATTATCCGGATATTGTGAAACACTTAAAACAAATAGGGTTTCAAAAAGTGTTGGAAGTATCTGTTGGAGCAGAGGTAACAAATGAACAAATGTTAAAAGAACTTGAGAAAGATAAGAAAAAACGTTTTATTACTAGTCCTTGTGCAAGCGCAGTTCGACTGATCCGGAAAAAATATCCCAGCTTAGAAAAATATCTTGCATACAACGTTGATTCGCCAATGGTTGCGACGGCAAAAATTGCTCATCACAAGTGGCCGGATGCGAAAGTTGTATTTATTGGACCGTGTATCGTCAAACGGCTTGAAGCATCAGAAGATCATCCTGATCTAGATATACTCGTAGTGACATATAAAGAGCTTAATGAAGTACTAAAGATAATTCAACCAGATGAAACGATTTCTGTTGATCAGTTATTTGATTTAGAAAATTCCAGCACCCGGTTGTACCCAATATCCGGCGGGTTGGCAGCAACCAGTTGTTCATCACATTTGCTTTCCAGTGATGAATTACAGGTAATCTCCGGTTGGAAGAATTGCGCTGACGCGCTTGATAATTTTGAAAAAAATACCTCTGTCCGGCTTCTTGATATTCTCTTTTGTGACGGAGGCTGCATCAACGGTCCGGGAATTGAAAGTACGTTATCGTTGGAAGAGAGAAGAAATAAAATACTCGAGTATATAGATCAGAGAAAAACGGACTCTTCAGTTTCTTCGTGACAAATTGGATATTTTATATATAATACTCCTACTATGATGACGACCATCAATTGTCCCCACTGCGGCAAACCTGTTGAGATATCAAAAGCTATTGATGAGGAATTACGGCATGGGATTGAAGAAGAAGTAAAAGGTAAATTGCAGGAAAAATCGGTTGCAGAAGTAAAGGAAAAAGAGAGGGAATTGTTGGAAACAAAGAAACAGCTCGCTGAACTTATTAGACAACTTCGGGAGGAAAAAGTCGCGCGGGAAAATGTAGAAGTAACCATGCAAAAAAAACTTCTGGAGGAGCAGGAAAAAATCCGCATGAAAGCCAAAGAAGAAGATTCCGAGAAACATCGATTGGAGTTAAAAGAAAAAGAAACACAACTGGAAAGTATGCGCAAAACTATTGAGGAATTACAGCGTAAGGGAAGTGTGGGATCGCAGCAGCTCCAGGGAGAAGTACAGGAATTAGACTTAGAGCAGACACTGCATAATACGTTTCCACAGGATGTCATTGAGCCAATTGGAAAAGGAGTGTTGGGAGCGGATATCCGGCAGATTGTTAAAAGTCCCATGGGGATGGATTGCGGGACAATTCTTTGGGAATCCAAACGGACAAAAGCATGGTCTGATGGATGGATAACTAAACTTAAAGATGATTTACTTCATGATAAAGCGCACATTCCAGCAATCATTTCTGATACCCTTCCTGATGAGGCAAAATCCGGTATGGGATTTAAGGATGGTGTATGGATTGCATCACACAAACTTGCATTACCACTGGCTGCGCTTCTTCGCAAATCACTTCTAGATGCGGCAAAACAAAAAAAGATTGCTGGAGCCCAATCAACAAAGGCGGAAGAACTTTACGGGTTTGTAACAAGTCATGATTTCCAGCATCAGATGGAGGCAATGATTGAAACATATCAGGAAATGCAGAAAGAAATCCAGAAAGAACGTGTTTCATTTGAGCGAAGTTGGAAACTTCGAGAAATGCAGGTAAACAAACTTTTAACTGGAGTAGCAGGACTCTATGGAAGTATGCAGGGCATTGCTGGCGCAGCACTCGCACCAATTAAAAGTCTCGAATTACCAAGTGGGGAATGATTTTTCTTGTCATGCTGAACCCTGCCTCGCCGGCAGGCAGGTTGTTTCAGCATCTAAATACATAATTTGCGTTCGTTTTCATAAATCGTTAACATAACAGTAGTAGAGTTTATAGAAAGGGATCTCCTATGCCTAAAAAAGTTGAAACTTCAGTTAAAAAATCAAAACCGTTACCAATAGGAATTAAAATTCTTATTGGATGTGTAGGTCTTCTTGTTATTCTGGGAATTATTATGGGAACAATAGGAAGTGTCATTTTTTCTAAATTTGGCCTCAATTTCGCCAAAAAGGCGATTGAAACGAAAACCGGAGTTACATTAGATGCACAAGGGAAGACAATGACGATTAAAGACTCAAAAACCGGAGCGGAGATTAATGTCGGTGAAGGAAAAATTCCAGAAGGATTTCCAAAAGATTTTCCGTTATATCCAGGCGCTAAAGTTTCAGGAAATATTTCAGGAGCTGAGAACAAAGCGGGAAAAGGATTTTGGCTCATCATGACAACTGTAGATTCCGCAGACAAAGTGATAGCGTTTTATGAAGCAAATTTACCAAAAAGCGGATGGATTGTGGAAAATACCATGAATATCGGGACATCGTCAACATGGGAAGTAACAAAAGGAGATATGACAGGAGCTGTTATAGTTGCAGCTGATGAAAAAGAAAAAGGGACAAGTATTGTCATAACATTTTCACCAAAAGAAAAGGAAGAATAATATGAACGGAAATAAGACGGTTATTGCGATATTATTTGCAGCACTCATGATTTGTGCGACGATTTATTACGTCGGCAAGAAACCGGAAAAAATTCCAACTGTTGTTGTTCCAGAAAGTGCCCAGTCGCAGACAACCGCGTCAAACGCGGCTTCGCCAACAGTGATTGTCGCGTCTCCGACAGCAACAGTGGAAGATTTATCTCCGATAGCAATTGCCATTGGAAAAGAGTTTAATTCTGATCCATCGAAATATATTATTACAAAAGGAAAACAAATCGGTAATTATGCCATCGGAGGAGTCACAGAAAAGGATGCAGAAGCAGGAGGAGCGCAATGGTGGGGAGTGAAAGAGAATGGTGTATGGAAATATATTTTTTCCGGACAAAGTTATCCGAAATGCAGTGTTGTTGCATCCTATCAAATTCCGAAAGAATTACTAGATAGTTGTTGGGATGATGTAACCAATAAACTGAAAAGTTTGTGATCAAATGGTACATAGGTATTTTAATACTTCTTCTTGGAGGAGTATTTTATTTTTATTTTTCAAAAAAACCTCAAAGAGAATTAATTTCTCCGGTAGTAGAACAAAATACATGGACACTTATTGCAACGGGTGACATTATTCCTGCTCGGTCAGTGAATTACAAAACACTTACGTATAAAGATTTTACGTGGGTATGGAAGAATATCGCGCAGATCCTGCAATCAGGGGATGTTACAGTTATTAATTTAGAATCTCCGCTATTAGCTAATTGTCCTGTTGCGAATGACGGATTTACGTTTTGTGGAGACAAACGACATATCGAAGGACTGGAATATGCCGGAGTTGATGTGGTGACGCTTGCAAATAATCATATTGGTAATTATGGAATAGATGGTATTGATGAAACAGTAAAATTATTGCGATCTCATAAAATGGATGTAACTGGAATTAATGAAGAACCACCAATACGAGTAGTGAATAATATTCGCGTTGGTTTTCTTGCGTATAACGATGTTGGTGCGAAAGAAGAAGGCGTATCTTGGTCTGATAAAGATACTATGGAAAAAGAAATACAGAAATTACGAAATGACGTTGATGTGCTTGTGGTATCCATGAGCTGGGGTGAAGAATATACCGCTACTCCGTCAGTAAGACAAAAGGAATTAGCACATTTTATTATTGATAGTGGTGCGGATCTCATTTTAGGTAACCATCCTCATTGGATTCAACCTCCAGAACGTTACAGTGGTAAATATATTATGTATGCGCATGGCAACACCATATTTGATCAGATGTGGAGTGAAGAAACAAAAATTGGAGTTATCGGGAAATATACATTTTCCGGAATGCGTCTTCAAAATGTTGAATTTATACCGACATATATCAAAGATTACGGCCAACCGATCCTTCTTATGGGAGCCGCAAAAGAAAAAGTATTACAGCAGTTTTACTGTTACTGAAAACCGAGATGTTCCACTTGAGAAAGTGCGGAATATCGGCATTATCGCGCATATCGATGCAGGGAAAACCACAACCACTGAACGGATCCTCTATTATACCGGAAAAAGTTACAAAATCGGAGATATTGATGAAGGAACGACCGTCATGGACTGGATGGATCAGGAACGGGAACGCGGAATTACGATCGTGTCGGCTGCCACTACCACATTTTGGAATGGATACCGGTTTAACATTATTGATACTCCGGGGCATGTCGATTTTACAGCTGAAGTAGAACGGTCTTTGCGGGTTCTTGACGGAGGAATAACTGTTCTTGACGGAGAAGAAGGAGTACAGTCTCAATCCGAAACAGTGTGGCGACAAGCGGATAAATATAAAGTCCCGCGTATTTGTTTTGTCAACAAAATGGATAAACTCGGCGCTGATTTGGATACCACCGTTGCTTCTATTGAAGATCGCCTTGGTGCACGGACTGCTGTTATGGTCGTTCCCATCGGTCGAGAAAGTTTGTATAAAGGAAATGTTGATTTACTCACAAGAAAAGCAATGGTGTGGCATAGTGATGACCTCGGAGCCACGTTTGACGTGGTCGATATCCCAGAAGAGTTAAAAAAACTTGTTGAAGAGCGTCGACATAAACTCGTAGAACGGATTAGCGAGACAGACGATGTGCTTATTGAAAAGTTTTTGGGTGGCGTTGAGCCAACCATTGATGAACTGAAAGCCGCACTGAGAAAAGCTGTCATTGAATACAAACTTGTTCCTGTCTATGCTGGAACATCTCTTCGAAATAAAGGAGTGCAACCGCTTTTGGATGCGGTTGTTGATTATCTTCCTTCCCCTTTAGACATGCCGGATGTTACTGGAACAGATCCAAGAGTAAATGAGCCTGCGACACGGAAGCGTATTGTTGAGGAAAAATTCACTGGACTAGCATTTAAAATTCAAATTGATCCACATGTAGGAAAACTCACGTATGTTCGTATTTATTCAGGGAAAATAGCGTCTGGTTCGTATGCATATAACTCCAGTAAAGGCATCAAAGAGCGTATCGGACGCTTGCTTCTCATGCATGCAAACCAAAGGGAAGAAATTAAAGAGGCATTTGCAGGAGAAATAGTCGCAGTTGTAGGGTTTAAAGATACTATTACAGGAGACACACCCGTCATCTCCCTTGCTATTGAGCCTAAAACTAAAAATGATCAGGAAAAAATGGGATATGCGCTACAGCGGCTTGCTGAAGAAGATCCCACGTTTAAAGTTAAATCAAATCAGGAAACAAACCAGACCATTATCTGGGGCATGGGTGAATTGCATTTAGACGTGCTTGTTGACCGGATGAAACGGGAATTTAAAGTCGAAGCAAATGTCGGAGCGCCACAGGTTGCATACAAGGAAACAATTACCAGGATGGCCGAAGGAGAGGGTAAATATATTAAACAAACCGGAGGTCATGGACAATATGGGCATTGTTGGGTCAGGATTGAACCAAAACCAAGAGGAGAAGGATTTGAATTTATTGATGAAATTAAAGGGGGAGCAATTCCACGTGAGTTTATCAAGCCTGTTGAAAAAGGTGTTGTGGAGGCTATGGAAAACGGGTGTATCGCAGGGTACCCGCTTGTGGACATGTCGGTTGCCCTCTATGACGGAACATATCATGATGTCGATTCTCCATTCTAGAACCTATCATGAAGGTGGAGGTGACGACTCCAGATGAGTATATGGGAGATGTTATTGGAGATTTATCCAGTAAACGTGCTCAAATTATGGGAACACAAAAACGGGGTAACACAACAATAATTATAGCTCAAGTTCCTCTTGCAGAGCTTTCCGGATACGCAACGACCTTGAGGTCTTTATCAAAAGGCCGTGCTTCCTACTATATGGAACCAAGTCACTACGAAGAAGTACCGAAGAACATTCAGGAAAAGATCATTGCGAAAAAAGTCTAATGTGTGTTACAATCACATTCGCTTGCAATATAAGCAGCGTTTTTTTATTGGTTAACTAAAAATTTAAGGAGGAACTATGGCAGACCAGCAAAAGTTTGTTCGAAATAAACCACATTTAAACATTGGTACTATTGGTCACGTTGACCATGGAAAAACAACTCTTACTTCTGCAATTACCCATGTTCTTGCAAAATCAGGTCTTGCGAAAGCACTTAAATATGAAGAAATTGATAGTGCTCCTGAGGAAAAAGCTCGTGGAGTTACAATCAACATTCATCATTCTGAATACGAAACCACAAAACGACATTATGCACACATTGACGCTCCAGGACATGCTGATTATGTCAAAAACATGATTACGGGTGCCGCTCAAATGGACGGAGCAATTTTGGTTGTGTCAGCCCCAGACGGTCCAATGCCACAAACGCGGGAACACATACTTTTAGCCAAACAAGTCAACGTTCCAGCAATTATCGTATTTATGAATAAATGCGATATGGTTCAAGACAAGGAACTCTTGGATCTTGTTGAGATGGAAGTAAGGGAACTTTTGACGAAATATGGATTTCCGGGAGATAAGACTCCGGTTATCCGTGGATCAGCTCTCAAAGCGCTTCAAGGTGATGCAGAAGCCGAAAGCAGTATTACTGAGCTCATGAAAACAGTGGATGAGTATGTTCCAGATCCAGTCAGACCCACAGATAAACCATTCCTGATGCCTATTGAAGATGTATTTTCAATCAAAGGTCGAGGAACAGTGGTAACAGGTCGAATTGAGAGGGGTAAAGTGAAAATCAATGAGACTGTTGAAATCGTTGGTATTAAAGCCACGCAATCAACAGTGGTCACCGGAGTTGAGATGTTTAGAAAACTTCTCGATGAAGGTATTGCTGGAGATAATGTTGGAGTACTCCTTCGAGGAGTTGAGAAAGATCAGGTAGAGCGTGGACAAGTGCTCGCAGCGCCTGGAAGTGTTAAGCCACATACACAATTTGAAGCAGAAATTATAGTACTTGCGAAAGAAGAAGGTGGACGACACACACCATTTTTCTCAGGCTACAGACCACAATTTTACATTCGTACGACTGATGTGACCGGTGAGGTCACACTTCCAGCCGGAGTAGAAATGGTTATGCCAGGGGATAATACAAAAATGACAGCGAAACTTATTGTTCCTGTTGCTCTTGAGGAAGGTGTGCGGTTTGCTATCCGAGAGGGTGGACATACGGTAGGAGCTGGAGTTGTGACAAAAATTATAGAGTAAGGCTCTTTTTAAGGATATTTAACAATGCCAAAAGGTCGAATTCGCGTACGTTTAAAAGCATACGACAGCAGAGTTATTGACGATTGCTGTCAGAAAATTCTTGATGTAGCAGTCAGGACTGGCGCCCGTGTGGCAGGACCAGTTCCACTTCCGACATCCAAAGAACATTTTAACGTGCAGCGCGCAACATTTATTGACCGGAATAGCCGGGAAGATTTCATGATTGCGACGCATAAGCGGCTTGTTGATATCATAGAGCCTACTGATAAGACCATAGACCAACTCATGCATTTAGATCTGCCGGCAGGAGTTGATGTAGAGATAAAGATGTAATTTGTCATTCATGAGATACTTTGGTATACTCGCGTTTTGAGTCCAAAAGTCTCGGAGACGTTTAAAAAACGACCGTTCCGAGGTCGTTTTTTTATTTGGTAACATATGAAAAGTTTACTGGGATACAAAGGAAAGCAGACACAGACATTCACAGAAGGTGGGATGCGGATTCCTGTGACGTATATTACAGCTGGTCCGTGTTTTATCACGAGTCTTGATATCACACCGAGCTATACCAATATCCAAATTGGATTTGGAACTAAAACACATAACACCAAAGCTGAAATTGGACACACAAAAAAAGCGGGGATTACACAAAAACTCCGCTTTTTACGTAGTATGAGGGTAGCAACTATTCCAGAAGGTTGGCTTGTTGGAAAAGAACTCGCAATTGCAGATGTATTTAGCGTTGGAGATGTGATACGAGTGACGGGCATTTCAAAAGGAAAAGGATTTGCAGGAGTTGTGAAAAGGCACGGGTTTGCAGGCGGTCCGAAGACTCATGGTCAATCGGATAAAGAAAGGTCACCGGGATCAATTGGCGCAACGACCACTCCAGGAAGAGTATTTAAAGGGAAACGCATGGCCGGTCGAATGGGAAGTGATACAGTCACTGTGAAAGGGTTGAGTGTTATTGGTATTGATGAGCAAAATCATATTCTTATAGTCAAAGGTCTTGTACCAGGACCAAAAAATACGCTAGTAACAATTGCAAAAGAAAACGAATAAGTATGGCAACGATAAAAAAAACTACCAAGGTGAAAAAAATAACAGCTACAAAAAAAGCTGTTGCTCCTGCTAGTAAAAAAGAAGTTGCACTGAGTGCATCTTTATATACGTCTGTTGGTATTTCAGCAGGGAAAGAGAAGCTTCCGAAAGAAGTATTTGGAGTAAAAATTAATCTTCAGATTATTGCTCAAGCTGTGAGAGTATATCGGGCAAATCAACGGGAAGGATCAGCAACAGCAAAAACTCGCGGCGAAGTAACAGGATCAACAAGAAAGATTTACAAACAAAAAGGGACTGGCCGCGCTCGTCATGGAAATATTCGAGCGCCTATTTTTGTCGGCGGTGGAATTGTTTTCGGACCACGAATTCGCGATTATTCAAAAAATCTACCTCAGTCCATGCGCTCACTTGCTCTTGCAAGTTCACTTTCGTACCAACAAAAAGAAGGTCGTATTGTCGTTATTGAGAAAACAAATGATTGCAAGCCAAAAACATCCATTATTGCAAAAGGACTCGTGAAGATGGGAGTTTTGAATCCCGTACTTGTTGTTGTTCATGATACCCATAGTCCGTTCGTTCAAGCAATTCGAAATATTGAAAAGGTGACATTCGTTCCCGCATCGCAAGTGACTACGTATGACGTGGTCACTCATAAGACAATTTGTATAACAAAAGAATCAATAGAAATTCTATTAAAACGTGTATGAGATCATCAATATTAATTCGACCATATATTACTGAAAAAACAATGCAACTTGCTCAAAGCAATTGGTTCAGTTTTGTTGTCGCCATGTATGCAAATAAAGCCCAAATAGCTGGGGAAGTTGCAAAAATGTATAAAGTGAATGTAATAAATGTTCGAACGAGTTTGGTCACAGGAAAAATGAAACGAACCGGAAAAAAGCAGAAATTAGCGCAGACATCAGCATGGAAAAAAGCCATGGTGCAGTTAAAAGCCGGTCAGACTATCGACGCATTTCAAATTCAAGAACAAGAAAAGAAGTAGATATGAAACAACAAACAAAGAAAACAAAACGATTATTAACTATTTTACCTAAGCAAAGCGGTCGGGATGTTGCTGGTCATGTTGCTGTGCGTCATCAGGGTGGACGACACAAACGTATGTACAGGGAAGTCGATTGGATGCGGACAAAAGATGCAATTCCTGCAACCGTTATTGCTATTGAATATGATCCTAATAGAAGCGCAGATATTGCACTCCTGCAGTACAAAGATGGAGAGAAAAAATATATTATTGCACCAGTTGGTCTCAAAGTGGGTGCAATTATAATAAGCGGCGAAGTTGTGGATGCGGTTGCGGGTAATACGATGACACTTGGAAATATTCCAATTGGCACTCTTATTCATAATATTGAAATTAAGCCGGGTCATGGAGCACAAATGATTAGGTCCGCCGGATCATTTGCAACGGTACTATCAAAAGATGGAAATACAGTGCAAATTAAGCTTCCATCAGGTGAAACGCGATTATTTTCTATTTTATGTAGAGCAACCGTCGGACAGATTGGAAACGTTGAATGGAAAAATAGAGTGATTGGCAAAGCAGGAAGGTCACGACACATGGGTATCAGACCAACAGTAAGAGGGGTAGCTCAAAATCCACGGTCTCACCCACATGGAGGTGGAGAGGGTCGAAGTGGCATTGGTATGCCATCACCCAAAAGTCCATGGGGTAAAAAAACCCTTGGGAAAAAGACGCGAAAACGTGTAAAATACAGCGATCGGTTTATAGCAAGTAGAAAAAAGTAAGGAGCATTATGGCACGATCAAGCAAAAAAGGACCATATATAGATAAGCGGATACTTATTAAAGTAAACAAACAAAAGGCTGGTGGCGATCGCACACCTATTAAAACGTGGAGTCGGGCGTGTCAAATTCCTCCGGCATTTGTTGGAGTTACATTTGCGGTTCACAATGGTCATCTGTTCACCGAAGTATTTGTAAATGAATCTATGGTAGGGCATCGGCTTGGAGAATTTTCTCCAACACGAACATTTCGAGGTCACGGACAAGTAACAAAACGAACAATGGATAAAACCTAAAACGTATGGAATATCAAGCAACCACGAAATATATACGGACGAGTACACGGAAAGTACGGCTCATCGCCGATGCAATTCGTGGGAAACGAGTTGACCGTGCAATAGCTATTCTTGCGATGACGCCAAAAATAGCTGCAGAACCAATATTGAAAACACTATTAAGCGCTATAGCAAATGCTAAAAAAACAGTTGCAGATGCTCATACCTTGGGTATCACGCAAATTATCGTTATGGGTGGACCTGTGATGAAACGATTTCACGCAGTATCACGAGGAATGGCGCATGCATACAAGAAACGAATGACACATGTAAAGATCGTGATAGAAGAAAAAGGAGACCAGCCTTCCAGCAAGGCAGGGAAATAATCTATGGGACAAAAAATTAATCCAAAAGGTTTTCGAATAGGAACAGTGTTTACCTGGGGTTCCAGATGGTTTGCTGATAATAAAAGGTATAAAGAGTTTTTGTTTGAAGATGTGGAGCTTCGAAAGTTTATTTTTAAGCGTCTAAAAACTGCAGGACTTGAACACATCGATATTGAACGCTCTATTAATAAGATGAAAATTACACTTCATGTCTCACGGCCGGGACTCGTCATTGGACGAGGTGGAAGCGGACTGGAAGAATCAAAAAAAGCAATTGAAAAATTTTTACATGAATGGGAACAAACACGGGCAACAAACCTACAAAAGAAACATGCAGGAGATACAGGAAAATCTAAAATTGAAATTACAGTGGAACCAGTAAAAGAACCAAATTTAAGCGCATATTTAGTAGCAACAACCATAGCAGATCAATTAGCCAGGCGTATTCCTCATAAGAGGGCGTGTAACCAAGCGCTTGAACGCGTGATGGGAGCAGGAGCCAGAGGAATAAAAATTGCGCTTTCTGGTCGTATTGCTGGGGCTGAAATTGCACGACACGAAAAGTTTGGTGTTGGAACAGTACCCCTTTCAACAATCAGGGAAAATATTGATTTTGCAGCAGTTCCATCGCTTACGAAATCTGGATATATTGGAGTAAAAGTGTGGATTTGTAAAAAATAACATATGTTAATGCCGAGACGTGCCAAACATAGAAAATCATTTCGGGGGAAACGAACCGGGATCGCAACACGTGGTGTGAATATTGATTTTGGAGAATTTGGACTGAAGGCGATGACCTGCGGTTGGGTATCCAGCCGTCAGATAGAAGCAGCACGTCGGGCTCTCACCCATTATGTAAAGCGGGGTGGAAGAATTTGGATTCGAATATTTCCAGATAAACCAGTGACGAGAAAACCGCCAGAAACCAGAATGGGAAGCGGAAAAGGAGATATTCATGAATATGTGTCAGTAGTTCGTCCTGGACGGATTTTGTTTGAAATGGGTGGAATACCAGAAGTAGACGCGAGGGAAGCGATGCGACTTGCATCAGCAAAGTTACCAGTTCGAACAAAGTTTATGATAAAGGAATAATACATATGAAGCGAAAAGATAAAACACAGATACATACAATGACTGCCGCTGAGCTAACGGCTCAGATACAGACCATTGGCGAGCAAATAAAAAAAATGAAGATGGAACGATATACCAAACCAACAAAGAATGTTCATGAAGTCACAATGCTAAAAAGAAAATATGCAATTATGAAAACTGTTTTAAGTTACAAAAATCAAGGAGAGACAGTATGACAACTATTCGTAAAGGAAAAACATTTATTGGGAAAGTTGCTCATGTAGGGGTATTTAAAACCATAACTGTCGAAGTGGTTCAGATTACCCGTCACCCACTCTATCGAAAAACTATGCGTAGCACGAAACGTTTTTTAGTTCATTATGAAGGAACAGCATTAAAGGTGGGAGATGCAGTTACGATCATTGAAACGCGGCCAATAAGTAGAATGAAACGATTTACGGTATTGGAACAAAAAGGAAAATAATATGATTCAACGAAGAACAAAATTAGTACCGGCAGATAATTCAGGGGTACAGTGGATGACGGTTATCCATATTTATGGTGCGTCAAAGAGAAATACCGCTACACTTGGAGACATTGTGCAGTGTGTTGTGAAAAAAGCAGATCCAACGGGAATTGTGAAAGACGACGAACTCGTAAAGGTTGTGATCGTTCGAACACAT
>Ga0075766_136_pt1 | contig 12800 bp, 16 predicted proteins | sample RifGroC1_FD_68443 | JGI IMG/M metagenome (GOLD analysis project Ga0075766, IMG submission 68443) | Microgenomates bacterium GW2011_GWC1_39_12 | reverse complement strand
AATAGAAGCTAATACACGCGAAAAACATCACCGATTCTTTTAAGTGTATGTAATGTGTAGCTTTTCATGAATAGTTTTTTACTCGTTTCTCTTGGAAACTTACGAGAAACCAATAAAAAAAATTTCCCCGAACCTCAAATGACATATGTCATTACGAGCAAATGTATATTCTACGGGTGTTTCGTATTCCTGTCAACCAGGAAAATATCATGAATTTTAGTTTTTCGTCCTCATGGACTCATCAGATCCGGAATTAACCAGATGAAACTACTGGTGGGGATTTGGAAAAGAAATAGATGCATGAACATCTAAATCTAATCTAGATTTACCTCACCAGGCCCGACACACACTAAACCCTCTGGTCTGTCAGGACTTCCAGACTACTGGCATTTTGGAATGACTATTGAATCGTTCTGGGCGATTCAGGGAGGAATTACGGATTGAGCGTTGGCGTCGGGGTTGGTGTCACCCATTGCCCATTTGCTGTGCCGTTTGTCAACAGTTGATACAGGTATTGCGCAGAGGCATAGTCAGACGATGATTGACCATTTGATCCGTCTACAATGATGACGGTATTTGTACCCGTCTGCGCAATTTTCTCGAGGTAGACCCACTGCAGGTAGGCGGCGTACTCGGGGTTATCCCTGAGAGCCTGACCAATCGTGGCAATCGCCTTGGCTTCCGCTTCAGCCGCGACGACTTGATTCATTGCCGTCCAGATGGCCTCATCCGGCTTGACATTACTGAGCGATACCGACATGAGACTCAAAGGCACGTTGTTCTTCTCGAAAATTGTGGTCATGGACACGCCGAGTTGCTCCGGAATACTCGAGAATTCCAGGTAGACCGCGCCATAGTTCTCGTATGAGGCGAATTTTTCGCGAATTTTGCCACGCACCTCCGGTTGAGCAAACTTGACGTAGATGTCCTGGACCATGATACGCTTGACTTCATTCGGATCGCCTTCAATGTGAACTGGCGTGACTTGAGCGAGAATTGCGGTGCGTGTCTCATCATCCTCTGGAACCATGAGACGCACATACACGTCCACTGATACCGGGACGCCGTCCTGCGTCAAAACGCGGTGATCTTCACCTCCGCTGCCCTCTTGTAAAAATGATTCTTTGACGGTCGTCGAGGTCACCTCAAGCAGGACGAGTGTGTTGTAGGTGCCGTTGGAATTCTTGACGCCCAGGTCAACTTGACCGGCTTCGAGCCATTTATCCTGCCAGCCCGTGGGGGTAAGCATCTTACCGACAAATCCAGCCGGGATGTTGACCACGTTGGTCGTGCAGCCGGAAATACCAATGGCACTGGCCAGAAGAACAACGAGCATTGTTATGCGAAAGATTTTCATGGTTTCCTCACTTGAATGGAGTCGCTGTCGGATAGCGGGAGAAGTCAATCCCATCCCGATCAATGACTGACCGGTCAACAGCGTTGATGGATAAGGCAACACCTAGTTGCCAGACGAAGGCGATGATGAGAAGCAGGAGCAGGATGTTCCGCACCCACTTCACATAGCCGATCGTCTTGGATTCAACGTTGCTTCTCTTCATGACGCTGATGATGACCTGGGTCGCGACGAAAACAAACAGTGTCGCGCCCAAAATCCAGATCAGCGCTGGTTGCGCAAAGCGCAGAATGTCTTCAAACATGATCGTCTCCTTGAACATGAATCAGAATATTATTTGTAACATCCTCCCAGAAAGGATGCAGGCGAAGTACAACGGATTATACCTCCCCCACATCCTTCCTTGGATTTTAATCATTCCATTGTTAACGTGCTAAAATTTTGTCTCAATTTAGAAAAATTACTATCAATAAAGACAGTAAAACAGAAGGCGCAAATGCCTCCTTTCCCCAAATGATGAAACTGAACGGGAGTTTATCAGAAGAATAAAAAAAAGTCAAAAACTATGGGGTATGATTGACATCTTTCGTCATGTTTGGTACCATATAGTCATGTTAAACACAACCAAGGCATATACACCGGAACAAGTCGCAGACATGCTTCAATTATCCAAAAATACCGTCTACGAACTCATCAGTCGAGGAGAAATTGTGGCGAAAAAACTCGGAAAGCTCTACCGTATACCTCCGGCATCCCTCTCATTCCTTTTCACCGGCGTTGACTATGATCTCTATCAGGCAGATACTGAAGACCGAAAAAATCTTTCCATCATCGAACAGGAAATAACAAAAACCAGAGCAAGACAGTAAATCATGCGCGTATTTATTGATTCCGATGTCATCATTTCCTCATTATTATCGTCCAAAGGTGCTGCGTTTAAGCTTTTACACGAAAAGGACATTATCCCCATTGTTTCAACGGCCTCGCTAAAAGAGCTTCGTGTCGTCTGTAAACGCCTCCATATAGCAAATGATGCGCTCGAAACGCTCATTCAGAAAAAATGTACCGTGATTTCCCTCCAGATAAAAACACAGGGCAAATATAATAAATATGTCTTGGATCCAAACGATTTTCATGTTGTTGCGGGAGCAACATCGGCAAAAGCCTTATTTCTTATTTCTTACAATCTCAAACATTTTAGGGTGGAGCAACATCGGCAAAAGCCTTATTTCTTATTTCTTACAATCTCAAACATTTTAGGGTTGAGAATATAAAAAATGATCTTAAAATTCTTTGTATGACTCCGGCGCTTTTTTTACAATATCTGCGAAGCAATTAATCTCCTACTTCATCGCTTTCAGGATCCGCCCCAAGGCAACCACAAAGGCGCCGATGCGAAGGCTCGTCTTGTATTTGCGGCTTGCATCCCAAACCTCCACTGCTGCTTTCGTCATTTTTTTATGAAGTTTCTTGTTGACTTCTTCTTCAGTCCAATGCGTGTTTTCCATATTTTGCACCCATTCAAAATATGATACGGTCACTCCTCCTGCATTGGTAAGAATATCAGGAACGACAACCACACCTTTTTTCTGAAAAATAGCATCTGCTTCCGGTGTTGTTGGACCGTTGGCAAGCTCAAAAATAACCTTTGCCTTCACTCCGCTCGCGTTTTCTTTATGAAGTGAATTTTCAAGGGCTGCAGGGATAAGGATATCTACTGGTACTCCAAAAACTGCATCTCGTGGGAACGTTTTTGCCCCAGCAAAATTAGTCAGACTCCCTTTTTTTTCTTTCCAAGCTTGTAGTGCTTCAACATCTAACCCTGCTGGATTATGCACTGAATTTTTACTGTCAGATATAGCAATAATCCTATATCCCTTTGATTTAAGCAGCCGGGCAAAATAATATCCGGCATTGCCAAATCCTTGAATGGCAACTGTTGCATTTTTCTTGATATCTAATTTCCCCGCCAATGCCTCAAACACATACCACGCTCCTTGAGCTGTCGCGCTATGCCGACCTTCTGACCCCCCTCGGTTGATATATTTTCCCGTCGACACACCCGGCGTCCATTTACCCACTACTTTGCTGTATTCATCAGCAATGATGGTCATGACCTCTTCACCGGTATTAACGTCAGGACCCGGAATATCAACTGTAGGTCCGATAACTGGTGCAATGGCCCTTTAAAAACCATCCAAAAAGCAAGCGCTTTTATTTCCTCAATCTCTACTTGAGGATGATATCGTGTGCCTCCTTTATACGGACCTCTCGCATTATTAAATTGCACCCGGTATCCTTGGAAGATTCTAATTTTCCCGTTATCCATTTTTACCGGAATGGTGACATTGAGGATTCGTTGTGGTTGTTTGAGAATTTCTAGTTTCTCAGTCACTTTTGGATCGGACTTCCCGATGAAACTCGCTGCTTTTGATAATTGCGCCATTGCGCTCTCGAATGGATTTATCATACTCTGTTTCCTCCTAAAACATCTCTGTTTTTATATAGTCCTCTGGGACTTGGTGGGCAAGAAGATCAGTTTTTACATCACTAATCATATGCCGATTCCCACATAAATAAAAGGTATGAGTTTCAATGGTTAGTATTTCTTCTCGAATATGTTCCGTTACATGCCCTTTTTTCCCTTGCCAAGAATCACTTGGTTTAGATAAAACAATAGAATAGTGAAAATTTGGATATTTCTGTTGCCAACCCTCCAATATATCCTTCCAAAAGATATCCTCCTCATGACGCAGTCCCCACAAAAGAACAATGTTCTCTTTCCCGCCAGAAGTAAGATATTCCTCTATCATCGTCCGAAATGGTACGATTCCTGTTCCTGTTGCAATAAAAACAACGGATGTCGTAGGAATATCAAGATAAAATGTTCCAAGTGGTGCAAGAATTTCTATTGCGTCCCCCACATTTTTCTCCAAGAAAAACTTTGATCCCGGTCCCATCGGAGTCACATCCACAACAATTTCAAATTCTTTTGGATTAATACACGGAGAAGCAAATGAATATTGCCTGCGCGTTTGGTTATCGATGATAAACGTTGCATACTGACCAGGCATAAATGTCATTTCCCGTGGTACTTGAAATGTAAATTCATATACATGCGGAGACAATTGAAGTTTATTAGTAACCGTTGCTGTTTGTTGAAAAGGAGATCCCATGTACTGCATTATACTATAGTCTTATGTTATGATTTTACTATTGCCCTATGATGTATAAAATCACATTTTTTCGTTTCCAAGTAACAACTGACGACTGGAAACGGTTTTATGAGACGATTTTCTCTGTTGCATGGGGCGTCAAAATCACTATTATTCGCGTTGGACGGAAAATCGATTTCTATATTGAAAGTAGTAAAAAGCTCGATGCACTCAATAGCCACCTTTCCCCTTTTTATCTTTCTTCCGACTTAACCAGTCAAGAACAAACGATTCTCCAGTCAGAACCAACAGCAACGATGCGCGTTGTTCCGTTTATATTCACGGATCCATTTCTCCACATGCTTGAAAAATTCAGCGTAAAAGAAAAAGAAATCTTGCGCATTTCATTTTCTCTTCATAAATATGATCTTGTTAAATTTATGCCCATATATACGGTGTGGTATGCAAAAAATGGCGCTGTTTGGAAAACAACGGCATATAGCCCGCTTCACAACCCGGTATTTTTGGATTTTGACGTATCAAATACCATTCAAGCAGAAATCACCAAAATTAAACCGGTGCTTGCAGCTAATTCCATGCATTTTCAAGGATTTCCAGAAGGCATTCTCGATCTTCCGGAATTCCAAAAAACAGCACAATTTTCTGTCTCATCCTATGATTTCTGGCGCCATTCACTCGTCATTGGTCAAAGTGGAAGCGGAAAAAGTTTTCTTCTCAAACTTCTCATTGATGACATTGCTAAAAAAACAAATGATGACTATGCGATCGTACTCGTTGATCCTCATGCAAGTCTTGAACAACTGGTCAAAATCAAGCGGCCATCAAAATCCATTAATTTCAAAACAATCGGCACTGATCTTTTTGTCAATGTCGGTCAACCGCTTCTCTCAACAGAACTCACCATTGATCTATTTTCAACCATATTAAACGTCCATGAAAATCAAAATATGGAACGCGTACTCAAATATGCGCTCCAAGCGCTCTATACCATGAATAAAATGGATGTACTCACACTTCGCACCCTTCTTACTGATGCTGTTGAAAGAAAACAAATCCTCAAAGACCTGACAGACACCAATATCCTCAAATTTTTTGAAACGGAATATCAGACACTCGCCACCTCACAGTATCAAACCGCAGTGCTTCCCATTATTAATCTTCTCTCGGAGCTTGATTTTATTAATTCGGTCACAAATAAAGTCAATTTTGTTAAAGAGCTCCAAAACAACTTCCTTCTATCCTTCCCCATTAAACAAACGGACCTTGGAAAAAACATAACAAAAATCATTGGCGGAGCAATCATACAACAAGTTTTTACGATTATGCAGGCGGGCCTGGTCAAGAAAAAAGTCATTCTTATTGTTGATGAAGTATCAGTGGTGCAATCCCCATCTCTCATTCACATCCTTTCAGAAGCACGAAAATTTGGCCTCACCGTCATTCTCACACAACAATATCTCATGCAAGTAAGTGCAGGAGTATTACAAAGCATTCTTGCAAATACCGTCAATTATTTTATTTTCAAACTATCCCGCGAAGATGCCGAGATTGCAGCGCGCAATGTCACCTGCAATATTGATGAATATTTCCTGGAAAAGAAAAATGACCCAAAAGAATCGCTGGAACTGTCTATAAAGCTCATGACGGATCTTAATCCTCGGGAAGTTATTGGCCGCGTGCTCGCAAACGATCGGTATAGTGATGCATTTAAAGCAAAAACAGTACAAGCAGGTATATAATGGAGGTACACATATGATAAGTAAAGTTTTTTTAGATATTTATAACGCCGTATGGAAAGAAGTGTTCCCTGATATCACTCCCCTTCCGATTGACACATTTAAAACAATTTTCACCAAAGATTTGCTCTTACCTGTTCAAAAAGAATGCATCGTCAAGAAAACTCCTATTTACATCGGAAAAGAATACACATACAAACGTTTTATCAGTGACGAAGCGCGTTGGGAACGCATCAATGTAGACAATAACATGTCTCCAAAAATACCCGTATCATCTCTTGCAGATATCGTTCCGAAAGTGCAGGAGTTTGCATTTTTTAAAGGATCGAGAACGCAAAATTCAGACGTTGTGGAAGAGTCAGATGATATTCATTCATCAAGTTACATCTACAATTCTGAACATATCTACAATTCATCAAAAATTCTTTTTGGATATAACATCCAACAATCTGAATTTTTACTTGCTTCAAGCGGTAACAAAGCGTGTGAATTTGGTATTGCGCTAGTTGACAGTGCGTCAACATCCAATTCTTTTGATATCGGCTGGTCTGCAAAATCGTCAAACTGTTATTTCTGCAACAACGTCTTTGATCTCAGGGATTGTATGTTTTGCTTCAATATTGAATCAAAACAGTATTGTATTGCAAACATGCAGTTTACTGAAGAAGAATATAAAAAGTTAAAGCCAATGATATTAAAAGAATATATCGATCAGCTGCAAAAACCAGATGGTTTTCGTTTTGTCAGCGATCTATAAAATAATTACTTTTTTTCCAGCCATTTTTCGGCATTAATAGCTGCCATGGCGCCCTGTCCAGCTGCAACAATTCCCTGTCTATACCTGCTATCCACGCAATCACCAGCTGCAAATATTCCCTCTACTGAGGTAGCAGTATTTGTGACTTTCACATATCCTTTCTCGTCTAAAACAACTATCTCTTTCAAAAACTCTGTTGCCGGCGTATGACCGATGGCAATAAATGCTCCTTCGAGCGGTAGATCTGTTCCATCAGTAAATTTAACCCCACGAAGAATAGTATCGCCATAAAACGCATCAACTGTTTTACCCAGAAGAAATGATATTTTTGAATCGTTCTTTGCTTTCTCAATCATGATTTTTGAAGCTCTAAATTCTTCTCGCCGATGGATAATCGTGACTCTTTCGGCAAATTTAGTAAGAAATGTTGCCTCTTCCATGGCCGTATCTCCCCCACCAAAGACAGCTATTGTTTTTCCTTTAAAGAAAAAACCATCGCAGGTGGCACAGTAACTAATTCCTTTCCCTCGAAATTGTTCCTCAGTTGGAATACCAAGTGTTTTTGCCTGTGCGCCTGTTGCGATGATAACGGTTTTTCCTTGATACTCCTTTGCACCAATAATAATAAATGGAGATGTCTTTGAAACCGTTTTTACCTCATCCATGACTATTTCTGTTCCAAATCGAATCGATTGTTGTTTCATCTCCTCCATAAGACTTGGTCCCATGATTCCTTTGGAAAACCCAGGGAAATTATCAATCATGGTGGTTGTCGTTAGCTGTCCCCCACATTGAGGGCCTGCGATAAGAAGGGTTTTCAGATACGCCCGAGAGGTATAAATTGCCGCTGTGTATCCAGCCGGACCAGAACCAATGATAATCACGTCGTACATGAACTTATTATATCACTGCACTCAGTGCATTTATGAGGACTTCTTTGCTTTGTACCCCAACCATTTGCTTCACTGGTTGACCGCCTTTAAAGATAATGAGCGTGGGAATAGACATGACGCCGTATTTTCCTGCAACCCCAGGGTTTTCATCTACATTGACCTTTCCAACTACTGCTTTTCCCTCCATCGCTGATGCCACTTCTTCAATAATCGGTCCTTGCATCTGGCACGGTCCGCACCAGACAGCCCAGAAGTCAACAAGAACTGGTTTGTCACTTTTAAGAACCGTTGTTTCAAACGTTTGATCGGTGATTTGAATATCTGCCATAGGTTCCCAGTGTACCATTTGTTTTTTTATTGTACAATAAGTATCTTATGAAAATATTCTTTGCCGGACCACTAACGAATCTCAAAGATTACAAAAAGACAGAAGCGTTTTACCTACAACTCGCAGGAGTTGTCAAGGAATGCGGGCATGACTATTTTTGGGCATTCTTAAATGGGACAGATCCAAATGTTGAACGAGATCATACTCCACAATATGTCTATGAAACAGACACAGGAAACCTCAAAACGAGCAACCTCATGATTGCATACATTGGAGAACCATCAACAGGTGTTGGAGTTGAAATTGAATATGCCAACACCCATAATATTCCTGTTGTTGTTCTTTACGAAAAAGGTAATTGGACTTCTCGTATGGCACGGGGCTGTCCGTCAATCAAAAAAGAAATTGTGTTTAGTTCCCAAGATGATGCGTGTACACAGCTCAAAGAGTATTTAGTACATTTTGTTAAACCGTAAATAATAAGCTATGAAAATATTTTTTGGTGGCCCATTAACTGATTTAAAAGACAAAGAGGGAACAAAAAAATTCTACGTCCGGATGGCAGAAGTTGCCAAAAAAAATGACGTTCAATGCTTTTGGGCGTTTCTCCATGGCACTGATCCACAGGAAGATCCCAATGTTCCAGCTTCTGAGGTCTATAAATCAGATCTGGAAGCCCTTGCTGCAAGCGACGTCATGATTGTGTATCTTGGAGAACCAACGACGGGAACCGGTCAGGAAATGGAGTATGCACAAGAACATGGAATTCCCATTTATATGATGTATGAAAAAGGAAAATTTATCAGCCGTATGGCAAAGGGAAGCCCAAATGTCAAAGGATCTATTATTTTTTCCTCGGAAGAAGATGCGCTCGTTAAGCTCGATACCCTTCTTGATGGACTCAAAAAACGGCTGGAGGAAAAAGGGTCCTTGCGGGAAGACTTTTCAATTGACAGTATAGCCTAATTTTTCAATGACAGCGACAATTGCTTCTTCTGCTATCTTTTTTTCATCAAACGCAACTTCCACAAGTTGTTTGGCATAATTTGCCTTTGCCTGTACCCCAATATCCTCAAGTTCCCCCTCGATAAGCATGCTGCAGCTGACGCAATGCATACCAGATAATTTCAATGTTTTTGTCGTCATACTACTTCACAATAAACTTTCCCCGATACATCCCCATGCTGCACATGAATGGCAAATCCCCTTTTTTATTAGGAGCCGTAAATGTTATTACTTCCTCTTTTCCAACTGGTATGAGTTTTTGGATTTGCAGTTGTGGAATAGTAAATGCTTGAATACATCCTGCTCCGCTCGTATTTGTGATGGTCACAGTCACTGTTGAGCCTGCCTTGATGTATGGGTTATCAATTTCATATCTTGTTGCATGAATGGTAATATGTGGCGTTGTAGATGGTGTCTGCTTCACTTCCTCTCCTCTACTTCCAGTTAAATCATCACAAAAAACAAGTTCACAATACACCGGTCGAACTACCGCACGAATACTTGTATCAAATCCAACAATTGTTGCTGCCGAATACAAATTCCAAACAGCGAGAATAATAACAAGTGATGCAGCAACGGGAGCAAAATATTTAGTAAACATCTGCGATGCCGCCTGCATAAATACACCAAACAGAAGAAATAACGGAATAGTTCCTAATGTAAAAGCAAAAAGAATGCTCGCTGACATTAACGGATTTCCAAATTCAAGAGCTTGTGCCATTATAGCCTGTGTTGTTCCACAGGGAAGAAAGATGGTCAATGCCCCAACGACAAAGGGCGCAAACCAATCAAGCTGCTTTGACTGCGTACGTGCAAGCCTCATTAAAAATCTCGGAGGTTGAATAAGGACAAACCGGAAAATCGGATGCACGTTTAACAAATTCATGGCTGTTGCCAACATAAAGAGAGACACAATAATCATGAGAGCTGCACGGGTTGCAATTGTTAATTGCATATAAGAACCAATAAATCCGAGAAGCATTCCTAAAAGCGTATATGCAAGCGTTTTTCCAAGAAGAAAAAAAACAACAAGAAAGAATGTTTTTTTGCGAGTATTTGTTTGAGTTGTTTGTGTAGCGATAATTGAAGCAAGTAACCCACCCTGCACTACCATACAGCTAATTCCGCCGGTAAAAAGTCCTGTGAGAAAAATAAGCCAAAGATTCATAGTTTGTCATGCTGAATTCATTTCAGCATCTATTGACATTTTATTCAATGGCATAAAATTCTTCACCGTTTAAAAATTGCAAACGGTCAATTAGAGCGTATCATTGGGATGGTTGAAGAAGGACAATATTGTATTCATATCATTCATCAGTCTCTTGCTGTACAAGCTGCACTAAGAGAAATAGATCAAATAATCTTAAAAAATCATCTTGAAACCTGTGTTGCTGATGCAATCAAAAAAGGAAAGCAAGAAGAGGTTATTGAAGAAGTGATGAAAATAATGGAGAAGAAATAACATGAAAAAATCAGATCCAGTAAAAATCACCATTGAAACAACAACCGATGCGTTCCAAACAGCAGATTTAATCAAACTCATTGATTCTTCTAAAAAAGACAAAGACGGTGAGGCTACTGAAAACCAATCATCAAAACGGACAAAGTTGGATGTGTCCGGCATGCATTGCTCATCATGTGCAGGAATTATTGAACGAACACTAAAAAAAGTTCCCGGGGTGACACAGGTAAATGTCAATTTCGCTGCTGAAAAAGCAAGTATTGTCTATGATGAATATGTCGTTTCAACATCAGATTTAGTAACAGCAGTACAAAAAGCCGGATATACAGCAACAATAATCCCAGAAGGGATGTCGACAGATGAAAGTGTAAAACGGACAGAAGAAATACATCACATGTTCCATGTTTTTTTCCGAAGTCTCCTCTTTAGCATGCCAATGCTCTATTTCATGTTTTTTGACTTTTTCCCATGGTTTCCGGGAAGGATTGCACTACTTCCCTATGTAGGCTTCATATCACTTCTTCTTGCTACTCCTGTCCAATTTTGGATGGGAATGGGATTTTATAAAGGCATGTGGTCATCTCTCCGGATGCGTACATTTAATATGGATAGTTTGATTGCCATCGGCACATCAACGGCTTACTTTTACAGCCTTGTTAATTTTATTAATTATTACTTGATCAACAAATCAATCATCGGAATGAACGGTTCAAAAATTCCGGAACTTTATTTTGAAACAGCTGCATTATTAATCACCTTCGTTCTTTTGGGAAAATGGCTGGAGAAACGAGCAAAAGGTGAAACATCAGACGCCATTAAAAAATTAATGGGATTACAACCAAAAACCGCCCGGGTGATTAGGAACGGTCAAACACAGGATATTCTCATTGATCAAGTTATTGCTGGAGATATTATTATCGTCCGTCCAGGAGAAAAAATTCCGGTTGACGGAAAAATTACGAAAGGCTCATCCTCTATTGATGAATCCATGTTGACCGGAGAAAGTCTGCCTGTTGAAAAAAATGTCGGAGATATTGTGGTTGGAGCCACTATGAACAAAGTCGGTAGTTTTGAATTTATAGCTACCCGGGTCGGAAGTGAAACAACGCTTGCTCAAATTATCAGGCTGACTGAAGAAGCGCAGGGATCCAAAGCGCCAATCCAGGCATTTGCAGATAGAGTATCTGCGTATTTTGTTCCAACGGTCATGAGCATTGCCATTCTTACGTTTATCATTTGGTATTTTGTTCTTGGCGCACCTCTTGCGTTTGCTCTCATGACATTTACTGCCGTTATTGTTATTGCGTGTCCGTGCGCGTTAGGACTGGCAACACCTACAGCAATTATGGTTGGCACTGGTCGCGGTGCCGAGCAAGGGATTCTTATTAAAGGCGGTGAACCACTTGAGGCAGCATGTAAAATAAAAGCAGTGGTATTTGATAAAACCGGCACGCTCACCCAGGGGAAACCGGTTGTGACTGATACGGTTTCACTTGGCGAACTTGATGAAAATGACATTATTGCAATTGCTGCAAGTTTAGAAAAATCATCAGAACATCCACTCGCTGAAGCAATCTATACCTATTCCAAAGAAGAAAACATTCCACTTAAAGAAATTGTACGCTTCAAAGCTATTCCCGGGAAAGGTGTAACCGGAATTATTAATAAAATCCCCTACTATTTCGGAAATAGGAAACTGATGGCTGATGTTGTCACCCTTGATGTAGCGCAATACGACCGTAAATTATCACATCTTGAAGAACAAGGGAAAACTGTAATGATACTCGCGAACAAAAAGAAAATTCTTGGCATTGTCGCGGTTGCCGACACAGTCAAGGATTCATCGAAAGAAGCTGTTGCAGCACTGCAAAAAAGAGGCATTGCCGTCTATATGATAACCGGTGATAATGAACGGACCGCCAGGGCCATTGGTTTACAGGTCGGAATAACAAATATCCTCGCAGATGTATTACCACAGGACAAAGCAAGTGAAGTGAAAAAAATTCAAAGTTTGGGACTCAAAGTTGCCATGGTTGGTGATGGCATTAATGATGCTCCCGCCCTTGCTCAAGCTGACGTTGGTATTGCG
>Ga0075766_110_pt1 | contig 17148 bp, 18 predicted proteins | sample RifGroC1_FD_68443 | JGI IMG/M metagenome (GOLD analysis project Ga0075766, IMG submission 68443) | Microgenomates bacterium GW2011_GWC1_39_12 | reverse complement strand
AAAGCAAATCTCATAACGTCGAAGAATTATAATAATTATTCTATTTTTTTACTTGTAAACCCATTATGAGTGGTGTCAGTTTTGCAGTTAAATCTTCAAAATTCTCATAAATGAGAATGTGACTCGCAGCGTCTTTTCTTGTTGAAGATAACTCTTGTTGTTTCTCAGCAGATACCAACATGATAACAGGTTTTCCTTTCGCTCTTGCATAACCAGCTTCTGCGCCACAACCAAAACCACTTCCTTGAGATAAATCCATTATTAACATTTCTGACTGATCTATTCTCCGTTCTGCTTCTTGAAGAGGATGTTCATGTGGAGTTTTTCCCCATCCTTCTTCTTGAACCATACAATCTGGCTCAACTCCAGCTTCTTGAATTGCCTTAAGAAGCGCTGTTCCCCATTGTTCAAATTCCTCTATGTGTTCCTTGTCAAATTTCATTGCAACAAATGCTGTTGGCCTTTCGAACTCTGCGTCCAAATCGGGAGTTGTTTGATGTGTTTCCATAACGAATTTTTATTCCAAATAGTCTTTTAGTTTTTTACTTCTTGAGGGATGACGAAGTTTACGGAGTGCTTTTGCTTCAATTTGCCGGATACGTTCACGGGTTACGCCAAATAATGCTCCAACTTCCTCAAGTGTCCGCGGTTTTCCGTCTTCCAGACCAAACCGAAGAATGAGCACTTTTTTCTCCCTATCAGAAAGTGTGGTGAGCACTTCTTCCATATGCTCTTTTAATAGTTGTTTACTTGTTTGATCATACGGAGTTGGACCCGGATCGGAAATAAAATCACCAAGATGACTATCTTCCTCATCGCCAACCGGAGTTTCAAGACTCGTTGGTTCTTGAGATACTTTCATAATTTCCCGGACTTTTACTACATCCACTTCCATGGCTTTGGCAATTTCCTCGGGAAACGGTTCACGACCTAAATCCTGCATGAGACGACGGGAGATTCTTGCAAACCGGTTGATTGTTTCCACCATGTGAACTGGAATTCTAATTGTCCGCGCCTGATCAGCAATTGCCCGGGTAATAGCTTGTCTGATCCACCATGTTGCGTAGGTACTGAATTTATATCCTTTTCTCCAATCATATTTTTCAACTGCCCGGATAAGCCCCTGGTTTCCCTCCTGGATCAAGTCGAGAAGGCTCATGCCGCGGCCAATATATTTTTTTGCAATAGAAACAACGAGACGAAGATTAGATTCTGTCAATTTCCGTTTTGCTTTTTTGTCTCCTTTTTCATAACGCTTCGCTAAATAAATTTCATCTTCAAATTTAAGAAGCGGTATACGGCCAATTTCTTTGAGATACATCCTGACGGGATCTGATACTGGCTCAGCACTCGATGAAGCAAGCGCCTCAATTTCCGATGAAGCAAGCGCCTCAATTTCCTTTTCGAGCTCTTCGATACTTTTCCCTGCTTCTTTTTCAACATCTGCTGATGTGGTTTCAAACACATCGATACTGGACCGAATAAGTTTATCGTACAAAAGATCAATTTCAATAATATGATCTTCGGGTTTGGGAAAAAGAAAGAGAATATCTTCTTGGGAAATGAAGCCGTTTTCTTTCCCTTCTTTGAGAAGCTCGTCGACACTACTGATAGATTTTGTTTTTGCCATAGGTGTACCGTGAGTCTTTGTCTAATATCCGAAAAGACAAATGACTTCGATTGAACAACTGTAGTATATCAGCTTCCTTACTGTTTTTCTAGAGCAGTATATGCCTCTGTTAGCTTCACGAGCTCTTGCTGCAGCACATTGGTATCTATATCTTTACTTAATTTAATCTTTTCTGTCACATCTCGCATATTTCTACGAATGATGCTTTTTTGAACTTCTTTGAGAATTTTATTCCATTCTTTTTGATACGCATCCGGATCGTCAATAATGGTCGATATATCCCATAAATATGCTTCATCAAGAACAGGAAGCAACTCTTTTGGAAGTATTTCGGCAAACTCTGAAACAACAAACGCAGTGTCTTGTTTTAAATACGAATCTATATGTTCCATCACCCGTCGAACTCCCATGTGTTTAAGTGACGCAGTTGTCACACCACGGGAAAAATCAGCATAGAGCTTCTTTGTATCTCCTTGTAGGAGTAGTCCTAGGGCATAAAGCTCTAGTCGCTCTGGCCCGGAAATCGCAAAACTTGATTCCTTCGTATCTGCAACGGACCCACGAATCATCTCAATTGGCTTTTTCACCTTTTTGATTCCGTCAACAACAACATCTTCTGGTACATCGAATGCAACTGCCGCTTTTTTAATGTAATGACCTTGCACAATACCATTTTCTATTTTTGATAAGATGGGTAGAAGCTCTTCGCTTGCCTTTTGTTTTCCAAAGGCGCTTGTTAAATCAAATCGTTTCTTTGCTGACTCAATAAAGTAATCATAAATAGGAATTGCATTTTTAAGTGCCTTTTTGAGTCCCACTTCGTCTTCCCGCGCCGCTTCATCCGGATCTTTACCAATTGGCATAATAGCAACGCGCATATCCAGTCCTACCCCCTCAGCTACATCAATCCCGCGCCGCGCTGCCTTATCTCCCGCCATATCACTATCAAGAGCAAATATGACACGCTCTGTATACCGTTTCAAGAGATGAACGTGTCCTTCAGTTAAAGCAGAACCCTTAATTGCAACGACATTTGATATGCCAACTTGAAAAGAAGAAATGAGATCAATTTCACCCTCCATGAGAATTGCCTCTCCTGCTTTGACAATTGCATCGTGCGTCACATCAAGACCATACAAAACATTGCTTTTGCTATATACTGGTGTCTCAGAAGTATTAATATATTTTGCCTCTTTAATGGCAGGGTCTAATACTCGACCGGAAAATCCAACAACATTGCCCTTGTGATCGCAGAGTGTAAACATGAGCCGCCCGCGGAACCGGTCATACATTCCGCTGTTTCCGGAAAGAACTAGTCCAGCTTTTTCCAACATCTTATCGTCATACTGTTTCTTTTTTAAAAACCGGTATACCCCTTCCCAGTGCTTTTTCTCCTAAACGATGTTTGGTTAATATATAGTGATAGAATTCACTCGCCAAGTGATTAATTTCAAACAGTGTTTCTTTCAATTTCCGTTCAGGTGTCTCTGATTTTCTTTTCGTTAAGGTTACTCCAGCGCGCTCAGCCAGTTCTTCAAGCGCTTCTGGAAACTCCATGTGTTCATATTCCATGACAAAATCAATAACCGATCCACCTTTTCCGCATCCAAAACAATGGAATACTTGCCGATCAGGAGACACCATAAATGATGGAGTTTTTTCATTGTGAAATGGACAGAGTCCTTTGAAGTTACGGCCAGCTTTTTTTAATGGTACTTTTTCATTGATAATATCAATGATGTTTAATTTTGATTTCACTTCATCTGCATCGCCCATATCAATACACCTCTCAAAACAACTCGTACATTACTCGTATGTGAAGAATACCACAAAAAAATCAGATTTCAAATAAGGATTGGAAGAGGAAATGATTTCTTTCGATATTCAAGATACTGTCTGATTGTTTCTCCATGGTCAAATGCATATGCTTCATAAGGAAGCAGTTTATCGAAAGGAATCCATTCTACTTGTGATGACTCCCAATCCTTCTCTCCGACTTTCTTAATTGGTTTGACAATAAATTCAATTGTTATATTTTGTCGATCTTCGTGAGGTCGATAAGGATTGGTGTTGATTTTGAACAATTGTACAACCTCTCCAATCCATCCTGTTTCTTCTTTCAGTTCCCGCACCGCACATTCCGCTGCTGTTTCATCTCGTTCAAGAAATCCAGCAGGTAAACTCCATTTACCAGTTTCGAGTATCGGTCCATCTCGTTTTTCTAACAGTAAACAACCATCTTTTTCAACAATCATGTGAACAACAACATGTCGAAGAGAATTGGTATTTCCATTTTCAAATGTGCAGGTAATCATATATTGATTGTATCAAATTATTGTAATGTTCCTGCCACCCATCCACTTGCCCATGCCCAAGATAAATTATATCCGCCAATTGTTCCATCAACATTTACCAGTTCCCCAGCGAGATATACACGTGGTACTTTTTTTGAAGCAAGCGTTATTCTGTCTATTTCATCAAGAGAGATTCCTCCTGACGTAAACTCTGCTTCATTCCAACCACGCGTATCTTCTACTGGGAGTTCGTAGGCGGTAAGAATGGAAATAACACATTTACGTTCTTCGTTGGTTAAATCTTTTGACTTTTTTTCTTTTGGAAACTTCGCAATCATGCAAACTGCGTTTGCAACTTTCGTTGTCACCATTCCCCACAAGCTCCGGCTTACGAACCACTCAGGATGAGCCTTCCATCGCTTCTCCAATTCCTGCTGTACCACTTCTATTGTTTGATTAGGAAAAAATGATAGTCGTACAGCAATATTCTTTTTTTGTTCCCGATGTAACGCTATTGAAATTGCTCTACTGACTTCTAATATCGCTGATCCTGATATCCCATATTGAGTAAAGAGAACATCACCAATTTCGGATTGAATCACCTTGTTATCTATAATCACATCTACCCCCATGACGTATTTCTCCCCTTGTAATAGGTGAGACAAAGGATTTTTCGAAACAATTGGAACTGCTGTCGGAACAGGAGGAACAACCGTGTGTCCTAAAGAAGAAAGAAGTGTATATCCTGAACCATCAGCACCGAGCGCTGGGTAGGATTTCCCCCCAGTTGCAACAATAATGCTATCAGCATTGTATATATTGTTATTTGTTTCAATAACCCATCCATCTTGATCACGTTTTAATTTTGTTACAGTGGTATTGGTCACAATGGTTACTCCTGCGTTTTTTACTGTATCGACAAGAATATCTCGAACTGTTTTTGCGTGATCAACAACTGGATAAATTTTTCCTTTAGAGGTTTTTTCTTCTTCATACAAAGGAATTCCAAGGGTTTCAAAAAAAGATCGTATATCTTCGTACCCAAACTGTTCAAATACAGAAGAAACAATGGGATCTCGTGTATAAAAAGAGGAATAAATATTTTTTGTGAGATTCTTATTTGTCAGGTTTCCTCTTCCAGATCCGGAAATACATAGTTTTCTTCCAAGTTCTGCCTCTTTGTCAAGAATCGTAACACTATAATTTGGGTGGTGGTGGCAAACGGAAAACGCTGCCATGATACCAGCAGGACCTCCCCCAATAACAACAACTTGTTGTTGCGTTTGTTTTGTCATGCTTGGATTATAACCCAATTTGAGAAGCAATACCTTGCATCGAGATAAGACAAATCTCAATAAACTTTTCAATGGGAATGTTGAGTCCTTCGGGTTTAGCACACTCCGCTACTTCACTTCGACGGGTTCCTGCTGCAAAATTTGGTTGTTTCAAAAAGCGTTTCACAACTGATGAAACTTTCACATCAGCAAGTTTTCGTAAGGGGTATACGAATGCAACGGCCATGATAAGACCAGTTAAGCTGTCACAGCAATAAATCGCCCACTCCGCTTTATTTGTTGGAGTTATATTGAAATGCGGTGCTGCGTGCGCACGGATAATATTCTCAACAACTGGTGATATTTCGATCTGGTATTTTACGAGCGCTTCTTTCAGTTTAAACGGGTGTTCGTTTTTAAACTCTCCTCCATAATCAATATCATGAATAAGCCCCGCTAATAACCAATCTTCTTTCGGAGGTTCACCGCTTCCAAGTTGATTCTGGGAAGCAAGATATTCATAGATTCCATCCATACACGCTTCAACAGCCAATGAATGGTTCATGACGTTTGGTTCTAATTGTTGCTGGATAGCACGATAATACTGGTCTCTCATATTGTCCATGAAGTATATCATGGATTACTTAGAAGTATCACCGTCTGTCTATCATCTTTCCCTAGCGAGATGCGGCGGAAATATGACCATGGTTCATAAGCAAGGGACGTCCTATGGAAAAATTAAATCTATCTGTATTTACACCAAATAAATCCCGTACTCATCATCAAATGATATGATACCATGAGATAATTCACTAAAATCCTCGTTCCCAACAATTTATATCCATCTTCTCTTGTAAATAATAGAGATCGTTAATATCTACGACATCCAGGCATCATTTTTCAATATTGGAAAGTGTTATTTTGTATTGATTAATCAATTGCTCCGCCTTTCTCATATGTTGCGGGAGAATATTGGTTTGTTCTTCTGAATCTTTTTCAGTATTATACAATGCAAATGGCAATATCGTATTATTTTGTGCTGTAATAAAGACCTTCCAAACCCCTTCTCGAATCACAGAAACAGTCGGTTGCATTCCCTGATGTCCTTTTGCAATAAGTAGGCGTGAACCAAAAAATCCGCTGGAAAACAACGGAACAAGGCTTTTTCCATTAAACGGAATAGATGTTCTGATACCAAGCGCTTCCAAAAGCGTCGGCACTATATCAACACTTTGTATTGATTCCTTAACAGAAATACCGCTAAAACCTGGCATCAGGATAATCAATGGAATCCGTAGATTATCATCAAATAATGTTACATGGGTCAAGGATCCATGTTCCATGAATTCTTCTCCATGGTCCGCCGTGATAATCACAATTGTTTTTTTGAGAAAATTTGGATCATGCATTTTCTTTCGCAGCGCACCAATGATAGATCCGTCCGCATTGGATAACCGTTGATCATACAGTGCTTTCACAAATTCTATATGTTTTGGATTTTGTATATCAATGGTGTTCCAATAGCGAAAACTTTCTATGTATCCATACATCATTCCCCATTCACCCCACATATCATGCCGGACTGCGTCATCATATATACTAATTGCCTCATCGATATTGGATGCATCTTTCAGGCGAACTAAAAAATTATGAATTGCATCTGGTGAAGTACGAAACTGACCATTTGCCAATCCTTTTGGAATTGATTCCAACAAATATGCAGAAAGCGATGCATCAAACGGCCGATTAGATATGTCTTCCGAATGGATCGGGATTATCGGCACGGATAGTGTTGTGTACTTCGGGTGGTCGGTATCGATAAAATATGGGCCGTGGCAGAAATAGTTATGGAAAAAAACAAACTGTTTCTCTTCATTATGTTCTAATACATCTAGGGCACGCTGAAAGTATTCAGGCGTATCATACTCATCATGCACATAGTGGTCAATCCCTTTGTTATACACAGTGTCGACTGGTAACGTAAAATCACCTTCCGGTATAAAGAAATGTGTGGTGTATCCACGTTCGTGCAATAATTCCGGCAAGAGACGTATGTCTGAGGATAATCTATCACCATTGAGGAGTACTTTGTGTGTAGATGGATACAAACCGCTCAACATGGATACATGGCTGGGCAATGTCCACGTTGCATTCGCATAAGCATTTTTGAAAAATATTCCTTCTTTGGCAAGTTGGCAGAAATTCGGTGCCGTGTTCCTACTATATCCATAACATTCCATATGTTTTGCTGCACATGTATCGAGGGAAATAAGAAGTACGTTGCAATTTTCGCATAGTGCTTTTTGTTGTGAAGACGGTTTTCTGAAAATACTCACGAATATTTCTGGTTTTAAAAAATATAATCCACCAGCAATTGTAAGTATTGTTACAACAATAAATAGGATTTTCTTGCCCATATGTGTATTATAGAACAGACATGAAAAAAACCTTGTATGGCAGTGGCATATTCATAATTTTATTGGCATGTATTCTGCTTGTACTCTGGATTATTAAGCAGTGTGATGGCATATCATGTATTTCCACCGACCAATTATTGTTACGTCCTCATCCCACTGTATATGAACACACCAAAAATACATATCGTGCGCTTTATATGTCCGATTTTGGTTTTTTCAGGGTTGAAAAACAAACGGGATTATCTCAGATGGAAGCGGATACATTGTCAAAAACGACTACGATGCAGTTGGAAGGGTTATTTAATGTCGCCCGCTCCCCGTATCCAGGACCACTTTCCGATAAGATCACATGTGATCCTCTTTACCAACCGAATGTTTCAACATATAACACACCCTTAACAACCATGACCATCATCAAAAGCTATGTAAACGACCAATTACAGTATGGCACATGCATAGAAAATCAGATTGCATATGTGGCTCACATCGCCCTGATATTCTGTAAAAATCGTTCATCCTGGTATAAAGCGGAATTATTCATCCCAAAGACAAAAAATGAGGATGCTATATACATTACCAATCAACTCGATTCTCTGAATAGTCCACACACAACGCTCATAAAACTGATTCACTGTCGTTAATTGGAAGTAAAAACAGGAAGTGTTTTTCCCTGGACAAAATCAGGAATTTTTTGTTGCAGTGCTTTCATAATTGTCGGATATTGATCAACCAATGGAAAAGGGGTATCTCCTAGGTAGTTGTTTTTCTTAATGTCAGGACCTGCAATAATAAATGGTGTCCACATCCCAGGATCGTCTTTTGCAATAATTGCCTGTTTATATCCAGTAACTTGCGGATTAGAAAAAAGAGTAAGATTAGATGTTATCTCTTCATTCCATCCATACCCCGGCGCGTTTGCAATCACCAAGTCCCCAGTCCGATCCGGATCAAGCTGCATATATTGCTTCACATCTTCCCACTTCTGGATATCAACAACTGGTTTTATTCCGTCAGGAGCTTGTAAAGATTGAAGTGTCGCGATGACTTCGTTTCTGAGCGATTCATATTGGGAGCCAGATGCACGAACATAATTACCGTTTAACCCATCCGGATTAATATAGACATGCGCCATCTTAAGGTATATAACCTGCGAGTTTTTCCAATCTATGATCGGCTCCCCCGTCTTCGGATCGATGGTAAATTTCAACCAACCTTTTGAGGTAAAAAGATTATTGAGATTTACATACGTATTGAGCGGAACTGCTCCATGATCGGAACTTAAAACAATATACGTTTGGCTATTTGCGTTTTTTTGTATCTCCCCGATCATATCATCGAGATGTTTATACATATCCCCAACTTCTTTCCATAAGGAATCACGTTGTTGTTTAGTCACATCATTGTAATGAGTACTTTTCGGATCTATATATCCCATCCACCACCTGCTTGTCAGCATTTGATTCGGCGTATAAATATCATGGATAACAACATCAGGGGCAAAAGCCTGCACAATCGTATCAATTACTTTTGTATGCCAATCAAATGACATTACCGCTTCATCTAAAAATATTTTCTTGTCTTCTGTGTAATACACCAGCTGTGCCGGAAAGTTATCCGGAAAATCTACCATTGGTCCGACAGCCCGTTCCAATATTCCAGCTGCCGTCTCTGGACTGGAAATGTATTGATTGAGATTGTTATACAACACTCTGATGCGGAAAAATCCGTCTGGATTCAGCTTAATAAGTGCAACTTTCAGAGATGTATCAACGGGTTGTTTTTGGTCACCCGATTGCCATACCAACGTGATCGGCTCCCAATTACTCCATTCTCCCTGGCGGAGTGTTGCAAAAACGGTTTTTTTATCTTTTGACAAAAGAATGGTGTCATAATCTACGTTCCCATTATCAGTTGTATCTGTCTCGTACGCATAGACCGTTGCTCCCCATCCAGTCAACGCTATTTCTTTTGGCGGTGAATAACTTTTTTGGGTTAAATTCCATGTTTCAACTGGAACTGAATCTATGTATTGCGTCAATAGTGGACCGAAATAAAACCATCGTACTGCCCGTCCCTGTTTAATCCGTTCGGATAAGTCTCCTTTTGTTTCAAAGTTAATGGCATTGAAATCCGCTCCCCAACCTCCCCACCGTCCGCGGACAACAGTTCCCTGATTGAGTTCCGGCGGCGTAGAACCTGGAATCGATTGTAAAAATACTTTCAATCCTGCTTCCTCAAGTGTTTTCCAAATTGGAGCAACTTTCTTTGCAACAGATCTGAATCCTCCTATGGCAACACTATCAAGCGGTTTTCCAAGAGTATGCATCGGTCCATCATTAATACCATGAACTTCAGGATAAGAACCAGTGAGTAGTGTTGCAAAATTTGTGGGTGTGTGACTTGGAAAATTGGGGTAGGAGTATCCATACGATCCTTGTTCCATAAGTTTTTTTATATGCGGAAGTTTACCTTCTTTTGCCCATGTGAAAAATGTAAATAATGTTGGTTCTGCTCGAACTCCGTCAGGGATGAACCAATATAAACGGGGGGCCTTTATTTTATGTGATGACTGATATTTTTGATAACCGATAATTACGACTATTGCGAGAAGAAGGGTAAAAATCCATAGGCCTATTTTTTTCATAGTAAATCAATATAAATTATTGAGAATTCCTTTTTAGTATACCTGATTATATATAGACATTGCTAATCAAATATGTTACAACCACTACTACGAAATTGCTTATCCGTATGAAACTTTTACAACCAATCACACAAGGTTCTAAACAGTATGTTTTCCGTACTCTACCAAATTTTTTTGCTCCACATACAAACCCTAGTGTAAAAAATATTCATCTTGTGACATTGCTCTGTCATAAAGATATTTCCATGTTCCTCTATACCATAGAGTCTTTGTTTTATTTCATAAAGAAAAGTCTTCCTATTGCCATCATCAATGATGGGACACTGACGCAGCAAGATATCTTCACATTACAGAAACACTTTTCCGTTTCTATCTTTTCAACAGGTATGATAGAAAGAAAACTTTCCCGAATATTCTCCAAGTATCCCGCCATCGAACATTTCATCACTGCTGAATTTACCCCTATCATTAAATGGAAAATAGCTTTCATGCTCTTAGAGCGGTATCCTAAATACATTTTTATTGACAGTGATATTTTATTTTTCAGCCCTCCTGAAGAAATCATCGATTGGATCGAAAGGCCGAAAAAATATTGTCTCAACATGGAGTATAACCAGCGTCTCAGGACCAAAAAATACAATGACGACGATAATTATCTGGATTTATACCATTCCTACCGGGAATTGTTGAAAGTCACATATTTTAAAAATACGAATACGTTATTTAACAATGGAATCTTGTGTGTTCCCGATCCTAAACTCATCCGAGCAGAACGACTAAATAAAATTTTCAGCATTCTGGATAAAACGTGGTTTGACACCCAGTTTGGTACGGATGAATTCACTCTTAGTTGTGCGCTTACCAAAGCCAATTCCGTATCTCTTCCGAAAGACAAATATACAATTCAATTGACAAGCCTGCGTCCGGAACAATTACCTGCAATATGCAAACATTATTGTTGGAGGGCAAAACTTCTCTTTCCGCTGGATGCGATCCGACTTGCCGTCCGTACACGGCTTTTTTCCCAGCCTTTATCATGAAACACGAATATATTATTTTTCTTGTTGATTCTCTCCGTGAATTGAATGAAACGTATTTGTCTTTTATTCAACTTTTTGCTGAGGATAATACGATTCTCGTCATACCGAGCTCTTCCGTCGTTTCTTTGAAAACATTTCTCTCCGAGAGGATATATAAAGAGTATGTCCGATTTTTACTCGCACCACATGCAAACATCCATCTTTTCTTTCCAGTTGGATTATTTCCGTTTCCTCGTATACCATTGGTTTCTTTTTTAAATAATTTGATTCTACTACCTCTTCTTTCACATAAATTAAATTTGCTGCGCAAAAAAAATCTGATTAATAGGAAAAAACCAATTGTATATATTTGCGGATCCGAAAAGATGTTTAATCTCCACTGGATCTATATACCGGGCATTTTCAATGAAACGGTAGTACTATATGATTTGTCACAAACTCGGTATAAAACAAAGCTCTCCGAAAAAAATATATCTGTCTATGAACGAAAAATCCAGGACTACGCAGACGTCATTTTTGTAATAAACAACACAGACAAAAAATTTCTTACTCGCTATAAAAATAAGGTACGGATTTTCCCAGATGCATCAAAAGATAAACGTGATATGGTGAATAAAACAGTGAAATCATTTTTTTCCTGAACCTATGTATTCATTACAAGAACTCCAACAACTACTCAGAATATATGTCACACACGACCTGTTCCAGGCAATCGTCATAGAAACAACTGCTCTCTGTAACAGACGCTGCAGTTTTTGCCCTAATTCTCTCCTAGGACGGGAAAAAGGAGTCATGAAAATAGAAGATTTTAAACATATTATCAATCAACTAAGTTCCTTGCACTACAAAGGCAGAATATCGCTCCATATGTATGGAGAGCCACTCATAGATAAACGGATCATCCGATTTGTCGGTATGGTACGGAGGGCATGCCCAGATGCATTTATTCAGCTCAATACGAATGGCGATTTTCTGACAAAAAAAATCGTAACTGCGTTTGGAAAGGCACAGGTAAATCTCCTCTATGTCAGCCAATATGATGGAAAAATAAACCAAAATGTGAAAGAAATACTCCAGTGGATAGAAGAAAAGAAACCAAAGTATAGACATATGATATCTGTCCGCGTCACGACAGCGTTCACCGATAACCGCGGCGGGCTCCTCCCACATCTAGGCAAAAGGCCAATACAGAAAACTCCGTGCTATCGGACATCCACAACCATGACCATCAACTGGCATGGGGATGTAGTCCTATGCTGTAGTGATTATTTCGGTGCTGTCACTTTTGGCAACATCAGAAAACAATCTTTACGGAACATCTGGTTGAGTCCTAAATTCCAACAAGTGCGCAAAAACCTCTTTTTTGGGAAACGGAAAACTCTCCCTATCTGTAGCAAGTGCAGCTATATCCCCCATACTGTCTATGCCGATTCGACAATCGAAGAACATTTTCACCGGAATGGGTTATTCACACAATTGTTTGTCGATCCGACAATATCCTGGACATACGCAAACACCTTTATATCACCTAATTGATACCTTCATACCTATTCCCTATAATAAACGGGCAATCCCTGCACCCATGCGATGGAACCATCATGAAACAGCAACCTATTGTTATCGTCTTCGATGATTTGTATCCCGGAGGTCTTTTTACCCTCAACAGGAGACTTTGGAGAGCATACAAAAAGCGGTATAAAGGCAATATCATCGTTATTGCAGGGATCGGATTTGATCAACATTTGTATACCGATACATTCTCGTTTGCCGATACTCACTATACTTATCAAGTACCCAGAATCAACCAGGTGTGTATATTTTTTCTTGTATTTTTCCATACTTTGAAACTGCTCGGTAATACACCAAAAGAAGCAATGATTGTTGTCAACAATGCGTTTTCCGGATTAGCAGCGGCGCTTTTTTGTTTAATAACGCATAGAAAATGTGTGTATTTCTATCACGGATCCCTTCATAAAGAAATGGAATCATTGGGACACCCAACTACTACCATGGTGTTAAAAATCAGGCGCTTCGCAATGTCCTTGTTTTATTGGACCATACAACGTCTTACCCTGCTGATTTCCGAGCCTGTCTGTTTCAGCCCGTATGCCCAGTCACTGATAAAAAAACATTTTGGAGTAACAGCAAACACTGAAGTTCTCCCTGTACCATTTTCATATATGCCCGCAACACTACAAGATAAATCTGACGCAAGAAGATCATTGGGTTTTGCTGAAAAATCAAGGATTATTCTTTTCCCTTCCAGGATAGAACCGCGAAAAGGATTGCATATTTTAATTCAAGCTATCAATTTACTTCATGACAAAAATCTTCTTCTCGTTGTCACAGGACCACTTCATGGCGAATCAGTCGAATATCTTACTTCTTTAACGCAATACGATTCTTTCCATGCACATAAACGTATTTATTTAACAGGGGAAGTTAATCCCAATGGTATGCATCTCTACTACAAAGCGGCGGATGTAACCATAGTACCATCAATAAGACTGGAAATGCTTGGCTTAGTCACGCTAGAATCACTATCCTATGGAACTCCTGTCATTGGTTTTCCATCTGGTCATACTCCAAACATCTTAGAATCAATTAATAAAAAATTGGTCGCTAAACAAATCGACCCACAATCACTTGCACGAACAATTCGTTCATTTTTTAAATTTTCTCGCACACAAAAGACTGCAATTGAAAAACAAACAGAACGCTATTTCGACACACATCATTCACAAGAGGAATCTTTGAAAGAACTACAAAGAATTCTTTCTTAACAATCCAGTCTGTAACATGAATGTAAAACTTGGCGGAAGGGGCGGGATTTGAACCCGCGATCACCTTGCGGCGATACGCGCTCTCCAAGCGCGCGCACTAGACCAACTATGCGACCCTTCCAATATCAAGGATTTTTCTTAAACTCTTTTTCCAGTTCATTTTGAATATCAAGCCACCAATCTTGTGAATCTGTTTCGAGCAATATTTTTGTTAACTCAACTGCTTCCGGAGTTCTTATACGAGTTTTATTCATCATCCATTTTTCAGCATGAATGTCTCCCTGCTCGGTCAAGGGTTTTAATCTCACAAGAAGCGCTATCACGTTTGCTTCAAATACAATTTGTGCTTCTGGTGTTTTTCTTTCTTCATATTCATCAAGAAGTCGCACTAACTCTTGATCTATTAACCCAAAAATGTCATTATTTGCTTTCTTCTGATTTCTGGTAATATATTTCAGCGCAATTTTATGAGCATCTCCAACACGTGTCTCGTGCATATCATGAAATATGCTCATTGTAAGGGTTTTCCCGATATCAAGATGCAATTTTTTCGCTAAAAAATATGCAATAACTGCAGTCATAAATGAATGCTCGCCTATACTTTCTTCGCCGTTTCCCAAAATCTGAAATCCAACCCGCTTCATGCGCTTCATTGTTGCAGCTTCATAAATAATATTGGTAATTTGTTTATCGTTGTTTTTCATGGTAATCAATTACCGGTATTATATCATTCTAAATATATCTTGAGGTGATATACTCAAGCATATGTCACTTCGGATAAAAGCAATTATTGCAATTGTCATTGCAGCCATTCTTTGGAGTGCGGCAGGAACAGTGGGGAAAATTCTTGTCCGTGAAGCACATCCGTTTGTCATCGCCTTTTATCGTTTTGGGTTAGCCACACTCATTCTTCTTCCCTGGTTTCTGAAAGAAAAAAAATCAATATCTTCTATTAAGATATTGTTGCCGCTTGGAATTTTCAATGCATTAAACATCCTCTTTTATTACAGCGGACTTGCTCTAACCACAGCTAATGCATCCGTCATTATTGGCACCAGTGTTCCTATTATCACTCTTCTTCTCTCACACCTTCTTATCAAAGAACCAATAAATATGCAAAAAATAGCTGGTATTTTTGTTGGCCTTTTAGGAGCAATGCTTATTGTCATCTTTCCCCTTTTTGAAAAAAGACAGACAATAGGAGGATCTCTGATTGGCAACATCCTTATCGTCGGGGCTGTCATAAGCTGGTCCTTCTATATCGTCTCTTCAAAATTTGCTGGGGTGAAAAAAACTTATTCACCTCTTTGTGCAACATTTGTCAATCTTTTCACTACCACAGTGGCATCTGGTCTTGCAGCAATCGCAACCCATCAAGATTTTTTGATACCTGCATTAACAACACCATATTATTTATTGACATATCTTTATTCAGTTTTTGGTATAACAATATTGACATTTTTTCTTTTTGGGTGGGCAATCCGATATGTTTCAGCGTCAACTGCTTCAATGAAAGAATATTTACAGCTATTAGGAGGGATTACAATAAATATTATTGTATTACATGAACATCTAACACTGACCTATTTCATGGGAGCATTTCTTGTATGCATTGGTGTCTATATAGCAACTCGTGGCGCTCTTGTGCAGAGTCGAACTGCAATTACAGCCTCCGGAGGGCCGCGTTCTATCCATTGAACTACAAGAGCATGATTATTTGATTATTGTTACATCACCGTTAAGAACAACTGGTTGCATTGCGTGCATCTCCGCTTCATAATCCATAACAGGAAGGGGGTATAAAACGAATATTTGCTTCCCTAATCCAAATGCATGTCCCATTTCTAAAAACGTATTTCCTCCGATATATCCACCAATTCCTTTTCTTGGATAATTTAATATGAGGATTGCATCTGACTCCTCAATGTTTTTGAAGTGTTTCCGTATGAAATCGTATTCAATCTTCGCAGCAATAAGTTCATCTTTTGAAATACCTGGTTTTGCTTCAATAGGTACTTCCTCCTCTGTTCCCATAGGAACTCTAACAACATGGCCACGTTGTTCTAACGCTTCTTTAACAGAGCGCATCTCTTTGTGAAAAAACATACTTGCAGCAATTGCTATTTTCATAAGCGGAGGATGCAGGATTCGAACCTGCGCCTCCTTTTCAGGAGAACAGTTTTCGAGACTGTCGCCGTAAACCACTTGGCTAATCCTCCTTAACCGTGCGCCCCCGCACAGAATCGAACTGTGATCAGAGCTTCCGCAAAGCCCTATTCTATCCGTTGAACTACGGAGGCGTACGAGTATTTTACTACGAATGAAGGTTAATAACTACGATTGAGGTTTCTCGAGGGGCACTTTTTTAGAAAGCCAGGATGCGGCGTTATCAACCCATGACTTTTCCGGCTGTTCACGATATGCAATAAATTGTTTTAATGCTTCTTGAACACGCTGTTTCTCCATGATGCCCAGAAGTATAATAATTCTTGACCCAATAATTGGTCTTAGAATAAGGAGTGTTTGTCCCCACTGATCTTCAAACCAAAATTCCACAAGTTCCTCGTACCTGTAAAAATGTCCAGCACTTTCAATGCCCAGATTGGAAATACTATGCTTAACTTCTTCTGGGGCAACTGTGGAAAGAACATAGACAAGAAATACGATTGATAATACGGCACCAACGAGTACAAATTCCCGTGCAAAGACCAAAATAACCGTAAGAAGAAAAACTATGGCACCAATATTGGTAAAATATTCTTTATCTCGGCGTTTAAACAGTCGTGAAGGTGATAACCAGGTTAAAGAAATTTCTTCTTTTGGGGCAGTATCGGTATCCATAGTAGAAAGTATATACCAAGAAGAAGAAAAAAAGTAGTACTTACCATTACTATATTTGTTACATCATTTCGGATTATTTACTTTTGCAAACACCCGTGCCATGTATTCAGATAGTAACTGGTTAACTTTTCCATTTGGATGTCCATCTCCAACGATTCGATATTCCTTTGAAGTTGGATCCAATGGATATTGGAGTATAGGTATATGATGGTCTACGAGAAGACA
>Ga0075766_122_pt1 | contig 22592 bp, 29 predicted proteins | sample RifGroC1_FD_68443 | JGI IMG/M metagenome (GOLD analysis project Ga0075766, IMG submission 68443) | Microgenomates bacterium GW2011_GWC1_39_12 | reverse complement strand
GGATAGTAAAATTTATTATTTTATGATCCACGAATGAGTTCATTTGATTGGTATAATATTTTTATGGCTGAAGCATTAGGACCAAGATTTCGCGGATGGTTGCCACTCGAAGCAAAGAACGCCTCACGGTTATGGATTCCAGATGAAACAGAGTTGATTCATATCACAACTGGTGCTGATACCGATGTGTACACAACTCCTGAATGGAAATATGTGTGGAAGGTGTTTAAAAAACGATCAGTCTCTTTTGGAATGGTACAAACATATCGAAATTTAACTGATACAGTGCGGACGCATGTTCATGAAGTGCCAGGGGCTATAAGTAGCGGATATACTGTTTATGTTGCTGATGTAACACCAATTTTACAAGTTGGATTTGATGAACGAATAAATAGGCTTGTTTCGTTGTCGCCGTTTGTTCCAGGAGTTACTGCAACACAACTGCAATATTTAGCAGAAGATCTACATGTTCCAGTTGTATTTCCTGGAATTGATGAAGAAGAAATGGATCGTTTTCGACGTATTGCAGAGTCTGATATTCGATATCCACTTGGTGAATATGTTGATGGTATACAAGGCGCATTTGAAGTTATGGGATTACCGGTTAAAATTGGAGCAGTAAATCAGAAACTGCGGGTGTCTGAAGAGCATATGATAACAGTAGAAATAACAGACGTGCTTGCAAGCATAGCTACTTCGCTTCGATAAAACGAGTTTTAGTTATGTGTTTCGTAACACATACCCCTGTTTTCTATATGTTTGAATGTAGCTTCCGGATATGCCATTGTCTTCGAGCTTTTTGCGCAGTCGTTCAATCATTTTTGCTATTGCATACAGACTGAAATCATCCTCAGATGGGGCAAGGAGTGTACTTATTTCATCAAACGTGACAATAGTATTTGCTTTTTGAATAAAAAGGTTGAGGATTCTCGTTTCTGTATCAGTGAGGTTTTGAATGGGATGAGCGTATAAGGTTGGCGTATCGGACGTAAGTGAAAATGGAGGAGTGCCGGTGGGAATTCCCAGTTTTTTATAAAACTGTTCTGAATCAAGTGTGAGTTGTGGTTGTTCTTTATTTCGTATGCCTTTTATGGTGGGAGAGAAGGTATTGGTGTTGTCATAGTGTTTGACGATTTGGGCAAGAGAGGATTGTGTGACGAGCCAATCAGCAAGAAGCTCTGATTCCTGCCATAGTCCGCCTAATTTTTCAAATACGTCTTCTCTAGTTAAGGAAGAAATAAGTGCTTCCGTAATAGTAGCAACTCCAAGGCCTTCTTGAAGATAGAGTTCAATATAGTTTATATTGTGTGTGATTATGTTAAAACTACACGTGCTGCCAAAACTGGTTGGATGAATGATTATTTTTTGTATCGTACCCTTTTTGTTCGGTACAAGCGAATAGATTCCATCAAGAATTGCAGGTTCTGCTCGTTGCCATATTTTTTGTATAGTATCACTCTGTGGTTTTTGGATGTGAGCGTTTTCTACGAGTGTTTTTGTTGACTGAAGAAGTGATTCTTTGATGTGAAGGGGAAATTGGCCAACAGTGATGTGTTGTACTTCTTTCCAGAAATTGTGAATCGTGAGATATGGAAGGTCTGGAAATGTGACGATAGACGCATCGTGTGCTTTGTAGCTGTAGGGAAGAACGAGAAATTGGTTGACACGGTAAAAACCAATGGCAATAAGATGAGCAGTATGAAGAAGCCGTCTCGTTTCTGAATCCAGTGAATAGTCCCACGTTGTTATTGATTTCATCAGGCTATTATACACCAAAAACCGTCTATTTCCGTCAAGTTGTGTCAAGATAATGCGGACGAAGTGCATATACTACGGGACTAGTACGTAAAAAGGAGGATCTATGCGTGCACAACAAGAGGATGAACGATTACTCGGAAAAATATTTTCAGCTCGTAGAGTAACTGCGGGAACAGCGTTTGATGGTAATTGTTCTTTACCTGGATATGATCAATGGAGTTCGCCACATACATTACCTGGAGCATATTGTCAGTTCTATCATCAAGGAAATCGGCAAGGAGACGGTGCATGCGGAGTTCGGATAGCGGAACGGCTCCTTTCACAAATTCAAACAGGTGAATTTACTGTTGAAGAACTACATACCCAAGTTCCAGATCCCAACGAATATTATCCAGTTGAAACTGAATTGAAAGATGTCATACTTGCTGAATTTCATCCTCGTAATGGTGGACTTTCTCCCAGTGGATGTTTGCATTGTCAACAGGGATTGACTGATGCTCAGGCTGAAAAGATAGTAAGTCATGCAATGGATGAGATAGCAAACAGATAACCAGAACAAAAGTTATTTATAAATAATAATTCAGTAAATATGGTATCTGCTATAATCCTCTCATGGATTCCCTCGATAGAAATCAGGATAAACAGTCTCATATTCGAAACTTCGCAATAATCGCCCACATTGATCATGGGAAGTCGACACTAGCCGATAGGCTACTTGAAATGACCCATACGATTGCCATGCGGGATATGCAAGCGCAGTATCTCGATAGTAATCCCATTGAACGGGAACGGGGAATAACGATTAAATTAGCACCAGTGCGGATGCTGTATAAAGACTATGTTTTGAATTTAATCGATACTCCCGGGCATGTGGACTTCGGCTATGAGGTTTCTCGGTCACTGGCCGCCTGTGAAGGGGCAATCTTGGTTGTTGATGCGACGCAAGGGGTACAAGCACAAACACTTGCGAATTTACATCAAGCGCGGCAACATAAACTCGTGGTTATTCCGGTGATTAACAAAATTGATATGCCGATGGCGAGGATTGAGGAAACAAGACGGGAACTTGTGGATTTAGGATTTTTGAAAGAGGAAATACTCGAAATTTCTGCCAAAACCGGAAAACATGTCGATCAAGTACTGGAAGCTGTTGTTGATCGCATCCCTGCTCCAGTTGGCAACCCCGCGGGTCCTGTACGCGGACTCGTGTTTTCTTCTCAGTATGATGCACATAAAGGAGTAGTTGTATTTGTTCGATTAATAGATGGTTCTATACAGTACGAATCAGATATACATATTCATTTTCTTAACTCCAAAGCAAGTGTTGACCCAATAGAAATTGGGGTATTTCATCCGAAAATGTTTGCAACCCGCGGGCTTGCCTGTGGAGAGGTTGGCTATATTGCAACAGGACTCAAAGATGTTCGTATGGCAAAGGTGGGAGACACGATTACTATTTCAAAAAAAGATGAAGATGTGCCAGAAGTTGTTTCTCTTCCTGGATATAAAGAGCCAAAGTCTATGGTATTTGTGGGATTGTTTCCCATCGTGAGCAATGAGTTTCAACAAGCGCGGATTGCCATGGAAAAGTTGCAGTTATCTGATAGTGCGTTTACGTTTCGTCCCATTTCCTCTATGGCCCTTGGGAATGGTTTTCACTGCGGATTTTTAGGACTACTTCACGCTGAAATTGTGCAGGAACGGATTCAACGGGAATTTGGGTTGTCGCTTCTAGCTACTAGTCCATCGGTTGAATATTTGTTAGCACTTAAATCCGGTACATCGCTTTCAAAATTAGGTTTTACTGCCTCATCAGTCGTTGTTGATGAGTCAAAAGCGTTAGGAACAACAGTGGTATCGATTCAATCCGCAACAGAATATCCGGATCCTACGGTGATTGATTCAGTCAAAGAGCCCATTATGCAGGTAGCTGTGTATTGCCCAAAGCGGTTTGTGGGTGCGGTCATGCAACTATCCCAAGAAAAACGGGGAGAATATGTGGATTTGGTCTATCACGGTGAACAGGCAGAGTTTACGTATCTTATTCCGCTTTCAGAGATGATTGTGGATTTTTTTGACAGATTGAAAAGCGTGACCGAAGGATATGCATCGCTTGATTACGAGTTTTATGAATACCGGATAGTTGAGGTTTCAAAGGTAGATATTCTCGTGAACCGGGAGCGGGTGGACGCGCTTGCGTTTCTTATTGTAAAAGATCAGGCACGGAAGCGGGGGAAAGAGATTGTCGAACGGCTAGTGGAAAGATAAACTCTTAGACAAACAAAAGAAGGGGAAAGAACGGATGAAACTCATCGGCCGCGTGGAAATTCCTCAAACTGCATTCTTTGATGTCCTGCGAAAACGGTAGCATTCTTCTTGACAAACAATTTGTTGTTTTGTACACTGGAGGTAATGAAAAATCTTACCTACAGTCTTAATAAGCTTCCTCAAACCGTATTTACCACGCGGGAGATAGCTCTTATTTTGGGAGAAACAAATTCAGATATTGTCAAGTCAAAAATAAATTATTACGTAAAAAGGGGTGAAATTTTTGCTTTACGGCGGGGGATGTATGCAAAGGATAGTACATTTAGTGAATGTGAAATGATTACAAAACTCTATACTCCATCGTATATCAGTTTTGAGACCATACTATCCAAAAACGGAGTAGTTTTTCAATATGATAGCCGGATTCATGCAGCAAGTTATCTCACGAGGGAGATTACCGTTGGAACAATTAAAATCTATTACAAAAAAATCAAGGCTGAAATTTTGACAAATCCAATGGGAATCGGGTACGAAAACTATTTCCCTGAGGCTACGGTCGAACGGGCTTTTTTGGATACGATCTATTGTTATGGTAAAAGACAATTTGATAACGTAGAACCAATCGATTTTGAAAAATGTGAAGATATGTTGTCAATATACGAAGAAAAAATAACAAAGGAGGATATACAATCATATGCTCACAATAAATAAACACCGGTCTATTATGTTAGAGGTAGTAAAAACTCTCTATGAAGATACGTTTTTGGGGCCTGTATTGGGGTTTAAAGGGGGAACACTTCTGTATATGCTCTACAATCTCCCTCGTTTTAGTGTTGATCTTGATTTTGATCTCCTTGATGCAACAAAAGAAAGCCAAGTGTTGTCAAAACTTGAAAACATTCTTAAACATATCGGTGTTATACAGGAGTTAACGAACAAAAGATACACGTTGTTTTCACTCCTTAATTACGAAAAGGGTCAACAAAATCTTAAAATCGAAATCAGCAAACGAAATCTCGGCAGTAGGTATGAAGTTACAAATTATTTGGGTGTTTCTTTGCAAACAATGGTCAAGGAGGATATTTTTGCAAATAAACTGATGGCGCTCACAACAAGGAAGAAACCAGCAAATAGAGATGTGTTTGATACATGGTTTTTACTAAAAGAACATTGGGATGTCAATTGGGAGTTGGTTGAAAAAAAGAGTTTGATGAAAAAAGAAAAATTTATTAAAACGTGTGTTACGTATCTAGAACATTGGCCCCAAGAGCATATATTGAGTGGTATGGGGGAGCTGTTGGATAATAAAACAAAAGAGTGGGCGAAAAAGAACTTAATTAAGGACACGATATTTCTTCTGCGGGCAGGATACGGAGTTTAGAAAATGTACAGCGGGAAAGATAGTGAACCGCGTCCAAATCCACCAGATAGCCTTTTTTCGACGTCCTCCGGAAATGGTAATACTTCATCGATATTTACCCTATAGTATGCTATACTATACAGCTAAACCTGCCTCGTTCCTATGGGAAAAGAACAACCCTTTATTCCTGTTGATGTCCGTACCGCGTTGACTTCAGGTGGGGTGTCAACCGTGGATGAGTTTGTGCATCAAGCACAACTATTGGGACTTGGTGCATTAGGAGTTGCTGATAGAACTCCCACGGCATGGGCTCAGTTGGATGCAGCGTGTCGAGATGCTGATATCCAACCAATACTCGGAATGGAAGTTGATGTGACACATCCGCTGGATCAACGCCCTCATCGAAGTACTCTTGTTGCTGCAACTCCGGCTGGGATTGGATCATTGTGGCGGCTTTCAGAAATGCCGTATATAGATGTTTCTCAGGTAGCAGCAAATACCGCCGGAGTGATTGCGATTGTTCCACCAGAATCTGCAGAATTCCTTGTTGATGTATTTGACAATCGACGATTATTTGTAGAAGTTCGGACTGATGGAGGAGACCAGATGCATCAAGAAATAGCTATTGCGATGGAAGAAGCGGTCAGGTTAGGAAGAGCGCCAATTGCAAGTAATCGGGTATGGATGGCAGAGGATCGACCGGGCAGTCAAATGCTCTCACTCCTTCTGTATGCGCGTGCCAATCACATCACTCTTCCTCGATCCTTAGTGGATCATGGAAGAGCACTATCTGAACTTTCTGATAACACTCTTGCACACCAGCGGATGAGAGATCTTTTGCACAGTGGTCAATTTGATTCGTATTTGGATCAATTTCGACCTCGTGGATACATGACGAGTTCTGCTCAGATTCAAAAACGCTTTGGAGATCAACTTGCACCAGCACTGCGTCAAACAAGAGAAATCGCCCGTATGGTTGAAACAGGAAGACTATCTGAGCCCATGCTTCCGGCATATCCCGTTCCAGAGGGCTCTTCCGCGTATCTGGTTTTGCGCGAGCGATGTATGGAACATCTTGTGAAACGATTTAAAATCAGTAAACCAGAACAGTTTCAACGATTAGAACATGAACTTGATGTTATTGGCACGCTCGGGCTTGCAGATCACTTCCTAATTGCATCAGATATCGTTGGGATGATGCAGGAATCAGAGGTTGCATTTGTTGGCGTTGGATCTGCAACCGGATCGTTTGTGTGCTATCTTCTTGGGATTACCCAAATTGATCCACTTGCTCATGGACTTTCATTTGAACGGTTTTTAACTCAAGCGACACAAAAAATTCCAGATATCGATTGGCAGGTGGATGGGGTGCAAAGAGACGGTGTTGTACAAAGAATATTGCAAGAATTTCCGCAAGCCAACATATATCCGTATTGCATTGCGACCTATCCAACATACCGGGTTGGGGAAGCAGTACACACCGTTCTTCGGATGTTTGGATTTTCGCAAAAAGAAATACGTGCAGTGCAACAACAATTGAAAAAAGATCCAAAGGAATTATTACAAGAACATCAACCATATGTAGCAATTGCAGCAGAGCTTGCTTCTCGAGCAATTCCTACAGGAAGTCAAGTTTTTCATCCGTCGAAAGTGATATTTGCGGGAGAGATGTTAGATGCGCGTGTTACAGATGCCCAGGGAGTTCCGATTGTGGATATGGATAAAGATATGGCTGCCTATTGGTCGAATCTGGATTTTTTACGAAATTATGGATTAACAGTCATTGCTTCTGTGTATCGTGAACTGGGAGAGAAAATTTCCATTCCTCTCGATGATCCACAAACGCTTGCAATGATTTTTCGTGGAGATACCGATGGTGTGCCATTTCTTTCAACGAGCTGGTTAAAAGAAGTATTGCAGCAATTTGGGAATCTAGAAGAACAAGGAGCACAATTAACAATGGAGGATATTGTTATTGCATTTGCACTGTCTCGTCCTGCTGCTGGGAGAAAGTCGTTAGAGCTGTATTTGAAGCGTAAAAGCGGGAGAGAATCTGTGCCATCCTATCATCCGATTCTTGATGAGATTTTAGGAGAAACCATGGGCGTGCTTTTGTATCAGGAACAAGTATTAGCCGTTGCAGAGCGTCTTGCTGGATTTTCTCCAACTGATGCTGAGGCGCTTCGACGGGCAATAAGTAAACAGAGAGAGCCAGGGCAAATTGAGGCATGGCGACAACAATTTGTTGAAGGAGCCATACAATCAGGGCTTAATGAGGCAATTGCGCAGAAGTTATTTACTCGGATGACACAGTTTGTCGAGTATGGCTTTATCAAAGGGCATGCTATGGCACTCATGTATGAGATTTCCTATGTATGTGCGTATCTTAAATGCCATTATCCAAAGGTGTATCGAGAATGCCTTCGAGAAATCCCGCAGCTAGAAGAAAAAATGCCGAGTGAGGGATAAGATTCTATGAAAGAATATGATGTTCCAGGGAGATATCAGCCTGTTGGCGAATTCATATTGCCTACTGATGTTGCTATTGAATTTGAACCAGTGTTTGAAAAATGGGGTGGTGTGTTGAGACAAGTTCAAATGCAACTACCAGATTTTACTGCCGCAAATTGGGCAACGCAATATTATCCAGGAGAAGGAAATTTTGGCATATATGATGTTAACCGCGTTGGTGGGACTCATGTGCATGTCCCTTACATGGCTGTTGATCGGGAGATTACTCAAGAAGGATTAGATGGGTTTCTTGATGATCTTATACAATATGGTGTTGCTGGTGGGTACACCTTTATTCTTGATGTTGGAGATGGATCTTCTTTATCCCCACTGACACTAGCTGGATTAAACAGACGAACAATTGTTTTTGGTGTTGATGGAGGGGTAGGACCAGCCTCATCATATCCTTTTATTCCCGGACCGCATGTATATCCAGATCATGAATATCCGTATGTAGCGCGATTACTTACTCAGGTATGTCAATTTCACGATTCCATGGCATTTCATATTCCCAGATACACAGATGACAATATTGTTCAACAAAGAATGCAGGAACTAGCGTATCGAGTACATATTACTGCTCCAGATCCCGATGAAGGACTTGATCCAATTATTCAGATGATGGATGATGTCTCTCCATGTATTGTTCCAGGAGGGAATCTTGTACTTCTTGGTGGAGAAGATTCTCTTCGCCTTTATCAAATGGAATTCTTAGCAACACAGGCAAAAGCATTATTTCAATCAAACCAAGTGCTTGCACTTCGTGGAAGAGACATTGTGAATGTTTTTGGAGTAGGTCATAGTGGATGGTTTAGTTCGGCAGAAGATTATTTTGATAACCCAAAACATCCTGATCGTCTTATTCCCGTTGGTATGTTACGCGGGAAGCGATAAACGGAGTAATAATATAATCAATTATATCAATATAGACAAGATATATTCCTGAAACGCGTAAAATCCAAGTATACCTATGGTATATGGGGTTATGAATAAAAATGGCGTCATGTTGTTTTGTTGAGAGAATATGTTTTTTCAACATGACGCCCCTTGGACCCACTTGTCATTCTTCTCCGATCCAGAGATGATCGGGGATGATTCCCTCATGGGTCCGTAACGTTACTTTTCCGAGCGTTGTCTGAACAACGTCCGGAACATCTTTAGGAAGAAGAGCCTGACGCACCAAGCATAAATTTGGCGCGTGTCCCTTTTCCGAATGGTACCGCTGAGCGGCTTTTTCAATTTCGCTCAAAAGCGTTGCTGGCGATACCGGATAGTGAAGCGTTCCTACGTTCATTGTTAAATCTCCTTTCCTAAGATGGGAAAATGGTAGAAAAAAGAACATGCGATAGTTGATGTACTTTTTCCTACCATTTTTCTTGATTAGCAGGAGATGAACGGAGATATGTTTATATTTTTGTAAAGAACATAGGGAGTTGACAATTACTATAAGATATGTTAGAATAACACATCCATGAGTCAAGAAAGACAAAAGGGTATACCAAAGGGCCGAAGAGGTCCTTTTTTTATGGGACAAATACCAGCTGAGGACCTGATGATTCCAGATGAGTGGGACAGAAAGCGGTTCAGTAGGCTAGGAATCTGGATGCTTCATTGGAATACGCGTCCGCTTGTTGAAAACGACATCACTGTGTTAGATGTTGCAAGCGGCATGGGAGAGCCAGGACCGGGGATAATAGAAGCGATTGTAGAGGAGGGTAAGACGGGACGATATATTGGAATTGATCTTGGTGGTACTTAATATGCAGATATCAAGAATTTTAAACGGTTTGATATAAGATACGATGCAACAGCACCAGAGACATGGAATTGGATAGAAGAGGAAGTAAATCCAGATGTGGTGTTGCTTCGGCAACCTGATGTGCGTGGAGCATCAGAGGTTTTTTTACAGATTATCGATCGTATGGTTTTGTATGGAATTGCGCATGCAACGCCCGTATGGATAACAACGTCGAATCTTGATTCACAAGAGTATATTTATGAGATGCTAGAAAGTGCAATGAGACATGCAGGATGTCAAGTTGTTCAAATAGAGGAACTTCATGATTATAAAGGATATTATGGTAAGAGAATAACCTATCAATTTTCTGATGGAAAGGTTTGGCAAATTGATACAATCGATAGTCAAGAACTTGATACAAAAATTAGTCGACGGATTACTCCTGAGTATGTGGAAGATCATTATACGATGCTGCTTCAGCAAATCATTAATTGATTATGAACTCATATCGTCTAACAGCCAGTGGATAAGGATGGATGGGGAAAATCGTGATGCGCCGATGTCCCAGTGAATACAGTATGTTTCTTTTTTGTCAAGAATATCGTAGGTGAAATGGATATGACCGATCCGCAAGTTCTTTTTGTGGTTTCCATGTACCATAAACAGTGATCTTTTTTTTCTTCCTTCTATATAAAGATTCGCAAAGTACGGAACGGTAAGCCAATTCATGATTTCTACATTGGCGACTTTTGGATGAGTTGTGTGATACAAAAAAGAAAAAAGAAGGGCGTTTTGGATTGATTTTGGTGCATTGTTCCATATGTCTCGTTCAAACGGTAATGTCATGGATGCAAGTAGTTTTTGAACAATTTTGTTGTTCGTTCGTAGAGATGTCATTTCTTTCGTGAATTTTCCGAAATATGAATTTCCGTGTTCTGTATATCGGTATTCCTGATATGAATTTCCTTTTTTTAAAAAATACACACGATCGCGGATGGGAAAGATGGAATTAATCATGATTGGCGTTTTTGAAGCAAAAGCAGAAATAACGTACTTACGAGTATTCCGATGAGATTAACAGCAACTGCGATAGCGAGGTAATGCGCGAGTGATTGTATGATCACGGAGATTGTTTCTGCGATATGCGTAGGAAACATGATTCTGATACCGGAAACATAAAATGTGATGGTAAAAATTGCAATCGTGAGAGCGACAGGAAGAACTCCTTTCAAATCCTCTTTTGATGTAAACATGGTATTTGAAATGGTGAGGATAAGGTACAGAAGCGCAATCCAGATGATGAGCATTTGCGTTTGAGATAAATACCAGGAAAGAATAGAAAGAGAAATGACACCAGTTATTGTTGGTGCAATGCCAATGAGCGTTCTTCGAAATGGATCAGAAACAGCTATTTGCACAGATCCGCTTTGGACGTCTTCTCCTTCAATTGATTCTGGTGCTAATGTTAATTTTCCTGTTTGGACGCCGAGAATTTCAGCAGTAAAAAGATGGGATAGTTCATGGATGACCGTGCCGGGAAACAAAATGATGGTGAGAATAGTTATAGCAATACTTCGTGATCGAGTTAATCGCATGAGCATGGTAAACGATAGTTGCGTGAGACGCGATGAAAGGATACCAAGAATTGCAAGTTCAACGATGATGCCAACGAGATATATCCACATGAGGCTAGTATACCACGCTAATCAGCAAGGGGGACGAGGTTTGTGTGTTTTTCAAGACGGTCAATGCGCAGGTCAATACGATCGTGTACGTTTGCATGCAGTGTTTGTTCTTCGCGGTATGCAGACATATCACCTGCGATTTTATCGACAGTCACCATGATTTTATCAAGAGTTTCTAAACGGTTTTTCAGTCCCCCGAGGTCTTTCAGATTCTGTTCGTTATCACGGATGATTTTTGCCGCATCCGTCATCTCATCCATTCTATTTGAGAGGCCATCAACTTTTGTTGAGAGGCCATCAAATTTATTTGAGAGTCCAATCACTTTTGTTGAGAGATTATCGACTTTACCTGGTAAGCTGGTGAGTTTGGCTTTTTTCAGTTCTTTTTGAAAAAGTCGGGGGAAACTTTCCTCAGTGACAACTCTCGCAATCTTTTTTTGCATACCCTCACTTTACTCCGTGAAAAATTGCCTGTCAACAAGAATAAAAGTACTATATTTTCGGTGCACGTGCATGTCAAATTAAGTAGATTTTCGTGCAACTTTCAGAGCAACAAGAAGCATCCAGAGAAGGGTCCAGAGCGCAATGCCTTTTTGAAATATCCCTCGGTAAGTAAAATAAAGTCGATAGAAATAAAATACGATCCAAATACCAGTGAGGATCATTGATCCTAAACCCATTGCGACGGTCCACCGGGCCACATCTTTCCACGAAGGGTCAGCGATCATTGCTTTTACCATAAGAAAAATAGTAAATGGGCACAGCGCGATAAACGATACGACGCTGAGCGTATGCATCAGACCATTCGTTGACAGGTTGGTGAGTGCGACCGGTACATCTCCCATCCGAATATCAGTTGGGAAATATGCCGCACCGATGAGACTCGCGCTTGCCAGAAGAAAAAAGGGAAGTACGGTAAAACGCACATGGGGAACACGGAGGGAAAATGCCAGTTCTATGCCTAAAATAAGTCCTGCAATAGCAAGTTGGATGAGATTTGCATTTGCTAAGTTTCCATATTTTCCTACAGAAAGGCGGCTGATGGTGTGAGCGAAATGATCATATCCTGGGGTCATAAATCCGAGAATCATAACAGTTGCAACAAACAGAAGAATGCTGATAATAGGAATCCATCTGATGACACGCAATAATTTCATATAGTTATGGTATCATAAATGTATTCTATGTTTGGTAAGAAAAAAATCACTGTATGTGAGATAACTAAAGCTGGTATTACTGCAACGATATGTTCAAAAACTGGAAAAGGAATCGTTGTTGAAAACAAGATCGAAAACACCTCATTTCAAGCCCTGAAAACAGAATTTGGAATCAAAAAGGTTCGGATTCTTATTCCAGAACAAGATGCTGTTGATCCAATACTGAAATTAGCAAGTGATGTAGGGATTACTGTTGAAGTGTATGAATCACCGTCTGCTTCCATGGCGCGGATGGCTTCTCATGTTCATGAACCATTCCTTCTTATTTATCCGCAGGTTACCCCTGAGTATATTTGTGCAATTGCAGACGGCAAAGTGCTCGAAATTCGTCGGGTAGATTCACTTGGGTCATTGGAAGATACCAAGAACGCGTTTATTAAACAGGTATTTGATACGCAGGGTGTAACAATTAAAGCCATTGCGACGAGTATTCCTGATCCCGTGATGGGTCTTGCGATGAAAAAAGATGCTGAAAAATCAAAAAAGATGCCCATCCCATTGCCTTTGATTATCGGTAGCATTATGCTTCTTGTTGTTGCAATTGGATTTTTTAGTGTTCGGTTATTGAGAAGTTCTCAAAAAGTTACTCCTCAATTGATTCTTACTCCAACACCAACACCAACGCCTGCGCCTATTGTCCGGAGCGAATTAAAAATTGAAGTACAAAATGGGAGTGGTGTGGTTGGCCTTGCAGGAAAAGGCAAGAAAACATTGGAAGATCTTGGGTATATAGCAGTAACAACTGCAAATGCAGACAATTATGAGTATACAGGTGTGACCGTAAAAGGGAAAACTACTGCAATTGCAACATTTGTGGTTGCTGATATAAAAAATACGTATAAGACTACTACGTTTTCTTCAACTTTTGTTGACAAAGAGGCCACGCCGGATGCAATTGTGATACTTGGTGCTATTTCGCCGATGACTTCATCTCCCATGATTTCATGAAAATATCCAGGTCGTTCCATAAGCGTTCGAAAAGACGGTGTATGTGCGTCACAGACATCCATTAAAGTAGACGTGTCAAACATGGGGGGTTCACGGTGAATTCGTCGTCGGATGGTAAATCTATGAACATCGCCGCTACAGGGTATCGTATCTTTTGCTGCGTAGGGATAAAATTGAGAACAATGAGTTATTGGCATTGCGATAGAATGGGTTATAACGTAGGGGAAATCAATGAGTGATATTGTTTTACCGCTTCACAACAAATGAGCGCTTGATTCGTTATTGGTGTGTTTCTGTTTGAAGAACCATGAGAAGTTTTTGTTTGAGATCTGGCAATTCATGTATGACAACATCCCAAACGATAGCATAGTCAACGCCGAAATAATGGTGAATGAGTTTATCCCGCAGTCCTGCATAGGATTTCCAGTCTATATCCGTATGTTTTTGTTTTATCATATCTGGAACCTGTTTGATCGCTTCCCCGATTATTTCCACACTTCTTGCAAATGCACGTTGAAGAAGTTCATCGTACATAAATTTTTCCTCGGTAGTATGCTCTCGTTCCTTTTCAAGAAATTCAATTTCATCAATTGCGTGGCGGAGAAATTCGATGTTAGATTTGGACATAACGGATATCTTTTTCTATGTAAGGTTTAATATATGGACTGATAGATCCGGCTGTTACCGCATCAACTGGTAGTTGCAGAGCTTGTTCGAGGGTATGTGTTGTACTAATGAAATTTTTGTATGTTTTTTTTCCTTCTTGAAAATCAATAAGGACATCCACATCACTTGTAGGCGACATGTCTCCTCTAGAAGCAGATCCAAATACTCCAATACGCGATACACCACATGCTTGAAGTTGAGAACTATGAGCGCGTATTGTTGATAGGATAGCATCTGTTGTCTGCATGGTTTTAGTATAGCATATTTTTACCGCTTCACGATGAATGTGCGTTTGACTTCAGAGGAAACATTGCCAGCTAAATCTTTTATTTGGATGGCTACGGTGTGACCGCCATTGCCGAGGTTATCAAAGCAGTAGGAAAACTGGTTCATCCAATTACTCCATTGACCGCTATCCAGTTTACTCCGAGAAACGAGTTGTTGCCACGGCGTCATATTGTCGTTTACCCAGAGTGGGAAACAGGGGTTCGTATAGCTGATTGTAGAGCCCTCAGATGGCCCGCTGTTTAGGGTTACGGTTGGAGCCAAGATGTCTCCAGCCATGCTTGATGGGACATCGAGGGACCATATGGGCGATATTGGTTTTTCTGGTTTTCTTTCCTCTGCAAGCGCTTGTTGGAATTCCTGAGTAAAATCGCCGGACATGGTTGCTTGTTCAATATCTGTAAGCGGTAATATCTGTTCCTGCCAGGTTGGAGTTGGTGTAGGGCGAGAAAATAGTGGTATGTTTTTTGGCGGATTGGTTCTTATCTGATAGGCGATAATCCCTGCTCCAATGCCTAAAATAACGATTGCGATTGTTTTATTAAAATTGAATGTCATGTGTGGGACATAGTCTATCACGAAGCCCTGTATTTGCAATAGAAGCATTATTGGTGCTCTTGTTGTGTTTCTTGTTGGAAAGAACGCATCATCATTTCAAAGATCATAAATCCTGCGTGAATGTATACTTCTCCTGAAGGCGCATGGTGTTTGAGTTGTTCTTTGAGGGAATCAAGACGTGTTTTCATATCCTCTTTTCGTACCATGGACGCGATGGTTGCTGCGCGTGTATGGTCAGGATTGTCTCCTAATGTTTTTGCCAGTGCGTCAGGAGTTGTTGGTATGGGGTGAGACGTATCCCATAGAATCTCTCTCATATCGGTCGTCATTGTATCGAGCTTATCTTTTTGTCGGAGGTTTGTGATGACATCTACTGCATGCGGCATATCCATGCTGTTTACCATTGTTGTTGGATATCCATGGTCAAGAAAGAATTGTTTCAGTGGACTTTCTGATTGTTTTGGAAATGATTGCAACTGGACGCTCATTTCTTTTTGTCTTTCCGGTGGAAGATTTTTCATAGATGTTTCAGTTATGAGAGACCTAAGAAGGTGTTCTCGGAATTCTTGGGCCATGGGAGAGTCGTTGGTGGATAACGAAGTGGCTACAAGAATACTACGAATGTCTTTTGCATCAATAAGGAGTGCTCCAACTTCTTTAAGCATGAGTTTTACTTGTTCAAGGTGTTTTGTTTCGACTTCAGGAGTTGCTGGAGCTGTGGCTGCAACCTCTGCCAATGTTTCTCGTGCTTTGTCTTTGGGAATTGGTTGTGATGGAAGTACATCAGCAGGTCTATCTGGTGGTATTGGCATACCATGGAGCGTTTCCATTGGTTTTGGAGCGTCAGGTTTCGGAAGATGAGCTGCTGCAACAGCAATAGGTATTCCTCCCGTTTCTAGTCCTCCAGCTACTGTGATTGCTCCGGTTCTTGCCATTACGTGTAGTATGGTAGGAAATAGAGGAAGTTGTCAATGAAAGGTAAAACGAAGAGTTTTACTAGTGGCGTGATGTGGAATAAGAATACAAAATTCTTTTACAACGTCATAAAACGAAGCACTGATTGTATTCCAATCAAACCGTTTTTTCATGTCTAGTCGTCCCTGTTGAGCACATAGTATCCGCTCTTTTTTATGATAGAGAGCGTAAAGAAGCGATTCTTTGATTGCATGAACACTTTTTTGTTTAATGAGATATCCAGTCAGCCCATGAGTAATCATTTCCTTTGTCCCTGCATTATCTGTCGCTATGACAAAACACTTTGAAGAAAGCGCTTCGAGGAGAACATTAGGAAATCCTTCATTGTGATGAGATGGATGGATGAATATTGTTGTTGCCCGAAGCAGTTGTTTCATTTCATGATAGTTTAATGGTCCAAGGAAATGAATTCGCTTATTCCAATGAATAGTCTTCATTTGTTGTTGAACCCAAGAGGCAAGCGGCCCTTCTCCAGCAATAAGAATGTGAACATTGGGAGGTAATTTCTGCAATTGTTGGAGTGCCTTCATAAAATAGGTTATCCCTTTTGACCAGATAAGTCTGCTTGCAAATGTAATGGTAATTGCATGTTTTGGTAATTTCTTACGAAGATGTGGAATGTCATGTGACGTATTTGGTGAAAAGAAACGTGTATCAACACCCCCGTAGGAAACAGTCATTGGTTTCGTTATATGGAGTGTGTGTGTTAAAAACTTTTTTGCTGCTGAATTTGTTGTGGTAATGAGATTGTATTGTTGGATAGAAAAGCGGGCAATCGTTGTGTCAACAAGTTTTGCTATCCATTGAACAAATGGATTTGGGTGTACTGGATGAGCTGCCACTTGTTCGGTAAATATGCTTTTTGCTCCAATGAGTTTTGCATACATCCATACCCACCAGGTAGCGTCAAAAAAGCGGATATGTGTATGAACAAACGCAATGTTTTTTTGAGAGAGTTTGAACAATATTCCCCAGAGCGCGACTATGTTAGGGAGTGCAAATTGTCCTTTGATAAGTTCAATACAAGGAATGCGATGGATTGTGAGTCTTCGATGCGATTCCTTTGGGGCTACCTGTTCTGTGTTGTAACAGATAACATCCACATGAATATGTGGATTCTGTTTTACCATATGTGCATACAGTTCTTCAATATATCGTTGCGACCCTCCGATGGTCGGAAGAAAATATGGCGACACAACGATGATATGTATTGGGCTGTGAATACGTTTATTTTGCATATATCTCCTTTATCGATGGATAAGCACGTAGACCAATTGATTGCATCTTTTGAACAATATTTATAAGACGTTTATAGACAATAAACAGCAAATGGTTGATGCCAGTTTTCCAGATTTGCTGTTTGCTCGGTTCTTTTGCACGAACGAAATGATCAATATGATATTCACTAAATACGACTCGTGGATGCATTATTGCGTTGAGCTTGATTTCTGGAGAGAAGTTCCAATCGCCGCTGGTTGTGTGTAAAGAGAGAAGAGTAGTACGTTTGGCAACCCACATACCGGATAAAATATCTTGTATTGGATATCCATATAAAAGCCATACAAGTATATTCAAAATCCGTATTCCAAGTTGACGTGTTTTTGATATAGCGTGCGTGTTTCGAAGTGGTAATCGGTTGCATGACAGTACATCAATATGTTCTCGTTCCATGCGTTTAATTATGGCAGCAATGCGCTTGACTGGATATGTATCATCTCCATCCATGGCAACGATCCAGTCACCGGTTGCTTTTTCAATACCCGTTTGATGAGCAAATCCATACCCAATACCAGCAATTGCCCGTTTTTCTGTGATAACTTTCGCTCCAGCTTGTTTGGCAATGAGTGCAGTGTTGTCCGTTGAGTTGTTATCAACAATGAGTATTTCATCCACATAAGAGGGAACACGTTTAATAAACCCTGCAATGATTGCGGATTCATTTTTGCATGGCACAACGATCGTTATTGTTTTTCCATTTATCATAGGCTTTCCTTTGGTATGACAAAAACAATGGCACTATCATTTGTAAATACTGGTTGAATATGGAGATTTTTTTTGATATTCATAATGGTAATTGCATCAGTTAATGTCAGTGCTTGTGGTCGCCAGATGTTAAATGCGAGGGAAAACCGTTTTGTTTCAGGGAGGTCTAGCCATTGAAAATATCTTGCACTGATAACCCAAACATATGTATCAACAGGAGTTTTTTCAACAGGATCAGTGAGTGCTGATAAGAGTGTTTGTGCTGTTTTAATATTCGGTGCATCAACAAGACTGGAAATAAGCAGTCTATTGTCTGGTTTCATATATGCACCACCTGGTGTATTGATTCCAGTGATTGCTTCGAGAATATATGATGTTGCTGGATCAGAAACGAGAAGCATGGTGCTTTTACCAGCTTTCAAATGAGTTAAAAATGATGCAAGTTCTCCTTCACCTTGAGAGATGTGTGAGACAACTCCACGAAATTGTAGAGATTCTTGCCAATTGGTCACATTAATGGAAAAGATTACAAGTTGAGAGATGGTAAGTGCAATGAGAATGATACGTTTGTTCCATGCTCCGACAGAACTTATAAAATACATAATGCCGTGCGCTATATAAAGGATGATGAAATAGCGGGCAAATACAAAGAATTTCATACTATACACGAGTGGTGAGGCAACGACTGCAAGAATAGTCATGAAGAGAAAGAGAATCATACGTTCCTGTTCTTTTTCCTTTGATTGTCGTAGGGAAATAATGCCGATTGGAACGAGTAAGAGTGGGAAATATCCGTACCAATTTTTTATATCTGCTAGTTTTTGGATGAGTGTTTGAGAAAAATGCGCTGCTTCGCCAGAATTAATAGTTTGGAGTGGTAGTACATATGTAAGAATCATCAGTGTTATATATGTGATGATTGGAAGTGTGTTCATAAACACTTCTGTGATGCGATGTGTTTTTTCAATGTGAATATATCGAGCGTTGAGATATAACATGTAAAGAAGGACTCCCGCTCCTCCAATGATGATATGGAGAGAGACAAGAAGGATGGTTAATAGAAAAAGCACAAAGATATTTGGCAAGTGTTTTGTATTGATAAGCCACGATAAGCCAAATACCCAAATAATTGCAGTAAGCGTTTGTGGCATAAGGAAAAACGGAGTAAAGACAATAGATGATTCAAAACAAAAAGCAGATAGTATTCCTGCAAGAAGCGCTGAATACGAGTTTTTTGTAACCGCTTTGGTGAGAGCATAGGTTGCCATTCCGGTGAGAAACACCATGTAGACTTCCGCTATCCACCAAAACCCTAGGATATCGGGATGAAAAATATAGTGCGGTACTGCAAGGATCATATGGAACAGTGTGGTATATCCATTAAATCCAAAGGTGTCAGATAGCTGTGATGGGAGCAGTGATATATTCCCATTGAGTATTGCATGTATTGCAGTTTGATGTTCCCAGATGTCCCAATTCAGTGGTGATGGATACGGACTGTACATTCTCCAGATGAGATAGCTGACAAGTGTTGCAAGTGCAAGACCAATCATATGCCAAAATTTTGGTTTTCCCATGATAAACCAACCAAAAGTGATTGGGAGAAGAAAGAGAAAAAATGCTGATAAAAATGTTGCTATCATAAGTTTTTCTTAAAAGATGGTATGGTGTCGTATACATGCACGACAAGTGTTTTTATTGCCGCTGGGAATTCAATTGCTTTTCGCTCGAGATTGATTGTTACTTTCGTATGTGATGGAAATTGGATTGCGACCATACCGGGAATGCGTGGATTAATAAGGTAGAGGAGTGTGGAGGCGGGGACAGACAATCGATTGTCTGTTTGTACGTGAGTAAGAAGCATTCCAGATTGAGTTGCAATTGCTTCCATTTCTTGAATTTTTGATTCTGTATATACGGTTCCTTTTGCATCCAAGAGAATGTCATCACGACTATAATCAATGGTTGCTAGTGCGTTTGGATTTCGCTCAATGATCACTGTTTTGTCGTTTTTGGTTGTTTTATTAAATCCATTAAATTGAATTGTTTGATGAAGACCGTCTTGGTAGATGGCAGTGCCCCAGGGATTACGAGCAAGTTTGAAATATCCAACGGATTCAATTTTATTTGGCCATGCAAATACACCGCTTATTCCAAAAGCGGTAATGCCAAGAAACGCAAGAGTGATGATATGTTGTTTCATAGTCATACCGTCTATTTTTTATGCCTGTGTTTTCAAAAGACTTGGTAGATCTTCTAAAAACACAGGCATACGGAAATTGCTGACTCTAGAAGAGTCATTCGCTTTTGGCGAACTGTGTGTTTGACCGTGGAGGTCGGGATTGTCAAAGACAGGTTGTCTAGAGTTGGCAAGAGCCTTATCAGCACGCGCAAAGATCTCAAGGTATCCCAGGCGATCGGCGTATAGCTGACAGGTGTCAAGCAGCCTTGGTAGGCTAGGTTAGACAAACGTCTTAGGTCGCCAAAGAGCGGCGGCTCCCGACCTCTTTTGGTCGCGAACATGGGATTATCGCGCATCAACGGTGTTGATGTTGATAGAGCGGTCGTATGGACCCCACCAGATGATGGATTCGTGAGTTGGCGCAGCGGTCGTAAAGCTGACGCTGATTGTCACGATACCGTCATTCGGCAGGATAACCGTAATATCACCCATGTCCGAGGTTGCCTGATGAACGACAGTGCCGTCGGCCTTCACCACCGTAACCACGCTGTTGGGCGCGATGCGGATGTTGATGGCGGCCGGGGTCGTCGTGTCACCCATGAACTGACTCTTCCATTCACTGGACGTTGAGACGCCCAGGCACCACCGAATGCTGGTGCTCGTACCCCGGTAGATGATCTGACCAGGATTTGTGAAGGAAGTCCAGTTCCCACCGCTGTTCGGGCCAAGAGCAAGGCTCACGAACCAGCTATCAGCACCAGCCCAGTTGTTGGCCGCATTGAACAGACGCGTGTTGAACACCCGGTGGAACCAGGTGTTTTCCTGCGCCAGTTCGATTACAGTGCTGGGCATGCCGTCCAAATGGCCCGGAGTGATGAACTCGCAGGGATCGGGCAGAAACGGCGCGTCGGTGGTGGGAATCGTCTCGGTCGGTTCAGGCAAGCCCGACTGAGTGGGAATGGGAGCCGTGATCGGGTCGCTATTGTAGCCGACGTCGACGGGGCCCCAGTTGAGGTGCCAGTTGCAGGCACTCAACGCGAGCATGAGCACAAGGCTCATCAGGGTAAGGTTGCGTGTCATTTTCATGGACGCATCCTCCTTTCAAGATTCCCGATAGATTTTTGTCGTTCGCTTGGACTCGGGTGGATCCAGCAAGCACTGGATAAAAAAAGCCATTTCACAACCGCCTGCCACGATTATGTCGTACTTCAATTACCCAGCACTTGCTGGATCCGTAAGTCCTTTACAAACAATTCCGTATGCCTTTTTAAAGAGCTATTTTATTTCTCCAATTACTACATGCTTATACGTAGCATTGGTTCATAAAATTCCTAGCATATAGCCAGGAAAGAAAATTGTTTATTATGCAATTCTCATTCCTATCTATATTTGCGTCTAATCACTTTAGCTAACAGTTGGTATGTATTAGCTAGAGTGATGCGTGAATCTTGGCTTGATGTTTGGATCCCGAATGGGAAACAAATAAGATTCGCGCATTGCACATTTGCATTCTCAGCGGCACGGGAACAATGAAAACCCGTTTTTGATGACTTCTGCATTTTTGTCGGTGTTGCCAACGCGGTCCGATGACCAGATGACCGTGTCGGTGCTGCTAATGGCAACTTCACTGCCATCTCCGCATTGCAGGAAGAAGTCAACATACCCCGGATCAGGCTGGGCTGGAACGTTGATTCTGCGTGCTGACTTGTTGCCATTCAGATCACAGGTCACTTCCAGTATTCCAAGGCCACCTTCATCAAATTGCTGGATGGTTCCGGCAGGAATTGAAACTTCTGTCGAAGTAATTCCCTGAGAGATCCAGGCCGTGCAGTCTTGTGCGGGGATGGATGATGAATTTTGTGTATCATCAGACCCGCCGCCAGGTCCGCAAGCTGAGAGGAACAATAGAACAACAATCAACACTCCAAATGTGCGTTTCATAGCACACCTCCACATGGGTTAGAGCTCTTTCAAAGGAGCTCTTTGTAGTCTAAGTTTCCCTAGCTACATACAGACGGGTACAGAATTTTTTCTATAGCCTGTATGTAGCCGGGGAATATTTCTCTCTCTATTTGCTGAGAATTTGTTTCAATGTGCAAGTATTGAAAATGATGAGTTGTATTTTGAGAGTTGAGTATGCATTTATACTGCTCTTTCAATACCTATTTCATTTCCTCACCTCATGCTTTAATCTTGAAGCATCAGGAACGAGAGTATTTGATGCCTGCCACACCAAACACCCTCATTTCCAATGCCACTAAAAAACCGGCAATGAGCGCCGGTTTTCGTTGTTTCTTTTTTCCACTACCACCGGCAGGGGTAGGGAAAAAGTTGTATTTATTTTTTCTTTAAAAGTACGAGTCCAATTCCTCCAAGTGACAGGAAGGGGAGGATGGTTGCAAAATCATTAAATCCAGCGACAGGTAAATTAGTTGCTCCTCCAACACGAGTGGTGATA
>Ga0075766_108_pt1 | contig 25487 bp, 28 predicted proteins | sample RifGroC1_FD_68443 | JGI IMG/M metagenome (GOLD analysis project Ga0075766, IMG submission 68443) | Microgenomates bacterium GW2011_GWC1_39_12 | reverse complement strand
TAATGATTTTAGTGTCTGAATGACATCAGGATGAGGATATGGAGAATTAAACTCAATTTTTTCTCCAACAATAACTCCATCAACATCCAAAATTATCCCCTTAATGTTAGCCATATCCTAAATCGCGACAATTGAAAAACTTACCAATTACCTTTTCCTATATCCAACGTTTCTTTTGTGCCTAGTATCTGCTGAAAAATTTCTTTGGAGCAGATTGGTGCTATCATACCATTTTGTCCTGTATACATTGTTCCGGAAAATCCCCTAAATACATACGGTTTATTGAGAGATATAAAACTAAATTTTTGGTAGTATGCTGCCAAAAAAGAATCTATGTTTGTCGAAAGAAATGCTATATCGCACTTAGCAAGAAATAACTGCTTCATTGCTTTATTCATCATCCTAGAAGCAATTCCTTTTCTTCTCATGTCTTCTCTCACCCGAACTTTTCCAATTCCACCTAACGAGATTTGAGTTTTGTTGTATATAATAGCTCTTCGAAAAATCACTGTCATTCCTATAAGAATGTCTTCCTCAAATACCAAAATCCACTTATAGATATCCCCGTCGCTGCAATATTTTTCAAACCGCTTTGCTTCATCCTCCGATGTTCTCACTATACAATTCATATCGGGAACGCTTGTGCGAAAATCCTGCACTTGTTTGTTCATCTCAGGAGTTAGCGTGTCATACAGTCTTAAAACAAAATTATCCATAGAATTATCTCTATGCTACGATATTTTTGGGTAATGGCACTTCTTAAACTTCTTACCACTGCCACACCAGCAGGGATCATTGCGGCCTAATTGCTTTTTAGCATTCACAATTGGTTTTTGATGCGATTCTTCATTGGTTCTTGCGCGTTTAGCTTCTTTTGTTATTATGGTTTCTTTTGGAAGCTCCACGGATTTATTCTGAGCTAACCCCGGAGGAAGTTGCACCTGTACTTTATAAATTCTATGAACGACATCACTGCTTATCGTCGCCATCAGTCGCTCAAACATGGAGTATGCTTCGTTTTTATATTCAACCAATGGATCCCGCTGTCCGTATCCCCGAAGCCCAATTCCTTCCCGTAAATCATCAATTGCATCCAGATGATCCATCCATAAGTTATCAATAACAGAAAGCGTCACCCACCGTTCTACCTGACGCATAATCTCAGGACTAACTTGTTTTTCCCTATTTTCATACATATCACGGCTTAAACGATTCAAAAAGTCTATTGCATCAGCGTCAGCAGGAAGTTGAGCTAATTGTGTTTTTAATTGCGATTGAGAATTGGTATCAAACGGAATAATAGTTGAAAATTCCTGCGTAATTTTTTCCGTATCAAGTGTTCCCTCCTCTTTTGCAACACCAACAAGTGTTGTTATTTCATTTTCAAGGTCATTGAGTATTTGATCTTTTTGAACTTCTTCAAGAAGTGCTCGTCTCCTTCGTCTGTAAATAATTTCTCTATGTTTATTGAGTACATCATCATATTCAACCAGGTGTTTCCGGGAATCAAAATGAAAACCTTCGACTTTTGTCTGCGCCTGTTCAATAGACCGAGATACCATCGGATGTTCCAAAGGCACATCTTCCGGTAATTTAAAAATTGTCATGAGTTTGGCAACCTGATCACCACCAAATAACCTCATGATGTCGTCTTCGAGTGACACATAAAATCTGGACGATCCGGGATCACCCCTGCTTTCATGCCGTTCAGACCCAATAACATGAAGTCCGCCCGCATCTGTTACCTTTTTATGTTCTTCTTTCCAAATTTCAACTGCCTTTTCAAATTCTTTTTTTGAACTAAACATCACTTCTTCTGGTTTAGATCCTCCTAAGATAATATCAACTCCCCGTCCTGCCATGTTGGTTGCAACAGTCACTGCTCCCAATTTTCCTGCTTCAGCAATTATAAGGGCCTCCCGAAGGTGGTTTTTCGCATTAAGAAGTTGATGAGAAACTCCTTTTCGATTTAATAATTCACTGATGATTTCATTTTTGTCTATCGATGTCGTACCCACTAACACTGGTTGTCCGCGTTTGTGACATTCGATAATATCATTTGCAATTGCCACATACTTTGCTCTCGTTGTCTTATATACACTATCAGGAAAATCTTTCCGAACCATTGGTCTGTGCGTTGGGATAACAAGAACATCAAGGTTATAAATTTTCCTAAACTCCTCTGCTTCTGTAGCAGCAGTTCCCGTCATACCAGCTAATTTCTCGTACATTCTGAAATAATTTTGCAAAGACACTGTTGCGAGCGTTTTACTTTCCTGCTGAATCGCAACCCCTTCTTTTGCTTCAATTGCCTGATGAATCCCTTCACTAAATCTTCGTCCTGTCAAAAGCCGTCCAGTAAATTCATCAACTATAACAACCTGTCCGTCTTTGACAATATATTCTTTGTCTTTAATAAATAAAGTTCGCGCTTTGAGCGCTGCTTCGAGGTGATGGACTGTTTCAAAATCCTCTTCGTAGATATTTCCGAGTCCCATGACTTTTTCAACTTTCATGATGCCATGATCTGTAAGATGTGCGGTTCTCAACTTTTCATCAATAATATAATCAATTGTGGAAGTGAGCTTATCCACAATCTTTGCATATTCATAATATCGTTGGGTTGCCTCACTATCAGGAGCTGAGATAATATGCGGAGTTCGCGCCTCATCAATTAATACTGAATCAACCTCATCAACCACTGCATAATGAAATCCGCGTTGTGAAAGTTGGGACGCATCTGACACCATGTTATCCCGAAGGTAATCAAATCCAAACTCGCTATTGATGCCATAAGTAATATCCGCCCCGTACGCCTCCTTACGCGTCACCGGACGCAAATGTTTTAGTCTCCAATCACCTGCTTCTTTATCCTCGACGTCAGGGTCATACATAAATGACTGTTCGGAAATGATTGCCGATACAGACATACCAAGAAGGTGATACACAGGACCCATCCAACCGCAATCTCTGCGGGCAAGATAGTCATTGACGGTCACAAGATGCGCACCGCGACCCGATAATGCATTAAGATATAGGGCAGGTATTGCTGATAATGTTTTTCCTTCACCTGTCCGCTGTTCAGCAACTTTTCCATAGTGGAGTGCCAAAGAAGCAATCAACTGCACATCATAGTGGCGTTCTCCGATTGTCCGAAATGCAGCTTCCCTGACAAGAGCAAAAGCAACCGGAAGTAGATCATCGAGCATCTCTCCTGATGTTAACCGTGTTTTAAGCTCCGCAGTCTTAGAAGCAAATTCAGTATCTTTTAGTTTTTTAATTTCCTCTTCAAATAGATTAATTTTCTCAACAATAAGCCGGAGTTTTTTAATCTCCTTTTCATTGCTATCCAGTAATTTTCCTAAGAACTTAAACATTCCCTCAATTATACTATGGTTGCGTTGAAAAATCTGTTATTTGCGATACGAAAATCAGAAACATGAGAAAACATTAATACACAAACTACTCTTTTTTGTAAGTTTTTTCTTACAATCTGATAAAAATGTTTTTGTTTTTACAAAATCAGGAACTGCATTGCCAACAAAAATGTCAACAATAATACAGTCATATTTTAAATTATTTTCTTGTACATATTTTATTGCGTCACCAGTAACAAAATGAATATATGAAATGTCACCTTGTAAAAAATATTTCTTGGCAATATCAATAATCACTGGGTCGACATCAACACCGGTTATTTGAGCGTACGGAAATTGAGTATGCAGTAGTTCGATGACTGTGCCACCGCCAACACCTAAAATCAAAATATTTTTCAATTGAAAATTAGATGTGTTGAATTTCTTAAACGCACCTTTCCATAATGATTGAATATACCGTCCAGATTGTACTGAACCATTCACAAGAAGTTTTTTCATTCCATACTCATCATTAACTCGGATATGCGTATTATAAATCGTAGAAAACTCCGCAAGTTTTTGAGGAATAATATAAGAAAGAAGACGACTCACCGAGAAATCACTTCCTTCCCGACAAAGGGAACGAGGACTTTCGGAACACGGATCGAACCATCTTTTTGCTGATAGTTCTCAAGAATCGGAATAAGAATCCGTGGAGATGCAATGGCTGTGTTATTAAGCGTATGGCAAAAAACCATTTTTCCATCCTTTGTACGATATCGTATTTTCAGTCTTCTTGCCTGAAAATCTCCCATAAATGAATCGGACATTGTTTCTCCATAAGCGTTCCGTGACGGCATCCACGTTTCGATGTCATATTTTTTTACCTGTGGCTCACCCATGTCTCCGGTGCACATCGAAAGAATGCGATAGGGTAATTCAAGATCTCTAAGAATTTCTTCTGCATTAGCCAATAACTCTTCTAATAGAGTAAGTGATTTACTCGAATCAGCAGTTGAAATAATTACTTGTTCAATCTTGTTAAATTGGTGCAACCGATAGATCCCTTTTGTATCTTTTCCATAACTTCCCGCTTCTCTTCGAAAACACGGTGAAAAGGCAACAAATTTTTTTGGTAAATCTTTTTCTAATAGAATTTCATCAGATAAATATGAAGTTACAGGTATTTCTGCAGTACCAGAAAGATAAAGATCATCCTTTTCTAAATGATAAATTTCGTCTCTACCCCATGGAAGCTGTGCATTTCCAAACAATGTAAATTCTTTTACAAGAGCTGGAGCAATAAGTGGTGTGTATCCTTTTTCAACAAGTTTCCGTAGTGTGTAATTCAGGATACCCATTTCCAAAAGCACCGCTTCGTTTTTCAGAAAGTATGCACGGAATCCTCCGACTTTTGTTCCGCGTTCAAAATCTATCAAATCATTTTTCTTTGCGAGCTCTATATGATCACGGATCGTATAATCAAATACTGGCATCTCTCCCCACTTCCGCACAAGAACCACTTGCAGTTCTTCTTCAACTTTTTTCAACTCCTCTTCAAGACCTTTTAACGATTCTTTTATCTGTTTCCCTTCAACACGAGCGATTTCAATTGGTTTCTTGCTGATTTCATTCCTTTGAGCGCGTAAATCATCGACTGATTTGGTTAATTTCCGCCTTGTTTCATCGAGCGTTACCAATCTCTCCCAATCAACCATACGGTTCTTATTGATTGCCGCCGTTTTGCACAACTCTAAATTTTCTTTGATAAAATTAATATCTAACATAGTGTTTTCTTTATAATAGGCTTAAGGTCCTCTATTGCCTTTCTTCTATGATTATACGTTCTATTTTCTTCTTCGGTCAATTCGTCGTGATTGTAAAACTTTTTTAACTTGGGTAAATATAACAAAGATCTGTAAGGAAATCCTTTCCATCGATTTTTTGACGGTGTAAGTGGAATCATACCACGAATGAGTCCTTCACTCGTATAGATCTCTCCTGACGGAAGCACAAACGCAAGAACAAGATGGAGTTGCGCGCCCCGCTTAGACTCTTGAACGCCTTGTAAACGCTTCATTGCATACTGAATGAGTTCTTCGTCCTCATTATCCTTCGTTCCATGAATCCATCGATGTGATTTGACTCCGGGTTCTCCATTTAATGCATCTATTTCAAATCCTCCATCATCAGCAAGCGTTGGTAATCCTGATTTTTGCGCATAAAATCTTGCTTTCAAAATTGCGTTTTCTTTAAATGTCGCTCCTGTTTCTTCAACTATATCTGTAATCCCTACATCAGAAAGAGAGACAAGAGTAAGCGGTAAATCAGAAAGAAATCCGCGCAGTTCCGCAAGTTTTCCAGGATTTGTAGTAGCCACCAGTAATGTTTTCATATTATTTCTCCATTTCCGGATGATACAAAGCTCCGCCGTAAGCAAGTACCAGTTTATATTTTGACACCAACTTCTTTATCCGCTCATCCCATTCCAATCGATATTCTTTATTATTGGACATTCGGAATATATCAATTGTTTTTTCGTCAATTCCCTTTAATTCTTTTTCTAACCGCTTCAAAATGTATGGGCTGGCATTAAAATATTCAACAACAAGAGATGTATTTCCGGTCTCAGCTATCTGATTGAATAGCTGATCCAAAGCACGTTCGTCCGTAAGAATATGCGGAAGGAGCGGACCTACAAACGCGTATGTATGCAAACCAGCTTCTTTCAATGTACGCAGCGCCTTCAGCCGAACGCTTACTGGTGGAGCAAATTTTTCAAAATATCGGGAAACATCATCATCAGTCGACGTAATAGTGAGTCCTACTGAAAAACGAGGAGTTTTTTTGAAAAAATCAATATCCCGAAGAAGTAAATCAGATTTTGTCAGTATGTGAACTTGACCTTGATAACCGTACGCCAACAGCGCTTCCAGGCATTTTCTTGTCAGTTTATATTTTGCTTCCAAACCCTGATACGGATCAGTCACAGAACTAAACCATATTACATTCTCCTTCCCTTTGTCGGGAAGTTTTTGTATTTCTTTCGCAAGAAGTTCGGGTGCATTTATTTTAGCAAACACATACGAACCCCAATCTTCATTTTTCTTTCCGACAAACCGCCCCATGAAACTCGCGTAACAATACACACATCCGAACGCGCATCCGATATACGGATTGACCGTATAATCAAAATCAACATTTTTCAGTGTCGTTTTTGTAAGAATCGACTTCGCGGTTATTTCTTTTATCTCCATAAAAGCGAAATTATACTTCCGGACGGAGAGTTGGGAACGGAATGACTTCTTTAATGGATTTCGCATCAGTTAAAAGCATGACGAGCCGATCAATTCCAATGGCAATACCGCATGTTGGAGGAAATCCATGTTCTATTGCTTCAAGGTAGTCATTGTCTGTTTGATGCGCTTCTGTAAATCCCGCCTTCTCCCTCTTTTTTTCATCCATGAACCGTTTTTTCAAATCGATTGGGTCATTCAGCTCTGAATAGTTATTTCCAAGTTCTGATCCAAACGCAAACATTTCAAACCGTTGGGTAAAACGCGGGTCATCACATTTTTTAGCTAAGGGAGATACTTCGATGGGATAGTCATAGATAATGGTCGGTTGAATAAGTTTCGGTTCAACCAGTTCTTCAAATACAAACGCAATGCATTCACCGATTGTTTTCATTGTTTTGAGCGTTTTCATCTTATTCTCAACAATAGCGAGTTTTTGAATTGCATTTTTTGACTCCGCGACAGTTTTCCAACTTAGTGGCTTGATATTGACAAATTTTTCAATGGAATCAACCATGGTATAACGTGCCCATGGCCGTTTGACACTCATTTGAATATTCTGATACGTAAATTCTGTTGCTCCAAGTGAACGTTTGGCGACAAACTCGATTATTTCTTCAATAATATCCATACCATAGACATAATCCTGATACGCAATCTGGGCTTCAAACATCGTAAATTCTGGATTATGGTCATGATCAATTCCTTCATTCCGAAATACTTTCGTTATTTCAAACACTTTTTCAAATCCACCGACAATCAAACGTTTCAAATACATTTCATCAGAAATTCTTAAATAAAAATTTGCATCAAGCTCGTTATGATGAGTAGAAAATGGCTTTGCAAATCCTCCACCGTAAATCGGCTGGAGTGTCGGGGTCTCTATTTCTAAAAATCCACGGTTCGTCAAAAAATCACGGATTGCATCAATAATTTTACTTCGAAGTACTATTCGCTCTTTCACATCGGCATTCAAAATTGTATCAAGATACCGCTTCCGATACCGTTCCTCTATATCCGTAAATCCATGCCATTTATCTGGAAGCGGCAAGATTGCTTTTGTTATGATCTGAAAATCATGAGTAAATACGGACAATTCCCCTGCTTGTGTCTTTCCTACTTCTCCTTGAACTGAAATAAAATCTCCGATATCCAAAAATGACAGGATTTGGAATGATTCTTTTTTACAAACATCTTCTTTGACAACAACCTGCATCTGACCCGTTTCGTCCTGAATATCAAAAAACACAATTTTGCCGTGTCCCCGCTGCCTTGTTATTCTTCCTACTACAGCTACGTCATTTCCGACATTTTCTCGAGCTACAACAATAGTTTGAGAACGGGTAATTTTTGAGGGATATGGATTAATTCCCTTTTTTCGCAAAGCATCAAGCTTGTTAATTCTGGTTAGACGAAGTTCGTCGAGTGTCGGCATATTCTTATTTTATCAGAAAATGCCGAAATTATTCTATCTCAACAATTTTATAGAGAACTTTTCCAGCTGGGGCTTCTACTTCTGCTGTCTCTCCTACCTTTTTTCCCATGAGGGCTTTGCCTAAGGGAGATGAATGGGAAATTTTTTTGTTTGATGGATCTGCTTCCCACTCACCTACTAGATGAAAAATGTCTTTTTTACCATTTAAGTGAATTGTCACTTTACATCCAACATCCACAAGTCCTTTTGGATGAGACGTAATGATTTTTGCACCATGAAGAATTTCCTCAAGTTCGGCAACTCTTCCGTCAATAAACGCGAGATCCTGTTTTGCCGATGCATACTCACTATTTTCACTTAAATCTCCCAGTTCACGGGCATCAGAAAGCCGGACAACAGCTGCCGGTCTTTTTATTGCTACCAGATCTTTGTATTCAACCTGCAATTCTGCAAGTCCCTGCTTTGTGAGTAATGGTCTATCCATAAATAAGGCTAAAAAAACCTCCCGCGAGTCTTTAATAATGAACTGTTGGGAGCTACAACAATGGTAAAGTTTATCGAAGTTCCCTTGTGATGTCAAGAGGATATTGATAGAATTAGCTATAACTTTCGCCGCGTTCGTATAACGGTTAGTACGGTAGATTCTCAATCTATCAACAAGGGTCCGACTCCCTTACGCGGCACAAAAGTCAAAAATCTGTTATAATGCGGATAGAAAGGAGACAAACTACTATGACTGGTACAATTAAAGTAAAAACAGATAGAGGATTTGGTTTTATCGCCCGCGATGGCGAAACAAAAGACCTTTTCTTTCATTCGACAGATTTAAGTGGCGTTACATTTGACGCGCTTCAAGTTGGAGCAAAAGTTGAATTTGACGTTGTGGATGGAGAAAAAGGACCAGCTGCAAAGAATGTAAAACTAGCAGCGTAATTTGCTTTTTAAAAAGTAATACAAAAAACCTTGCGTAAGTGAGGTTTTTTTGTGCTACAATTTGGCATACATGTCAAAAAAACGAACGAGTATTGGTCGATTTATTATATTTCTTTTTTTTCTCACATTACTTATTATTGTTTTGTATCAAACTTTTAGGCTAATAAAAAAAGAGCCTATCATTTCCCCCATTCCGCCTAATGAAAAAGTAGCAGTAAATATCTTTTCGTTTCTTTCCAAAAAAAAAGACCCGGACGAACTTAAAAAGCTAATCAAACAAAAAATTGGGCTTGACTGGAAAAATTATTCTATCCTGGTTGTTGATACGAAATCAGATTTCCGGGTTGCCATCAATGACACGGAAATGTTCACTGCTGCATCAGTCAACAAAATTCCAATTCTCGCTGCGTTATATATAGGAATTCAAAATACTGATATTGACCCTGATACCGTTATAACAGTGCAGGAAGAAGATATCCAGGATTATGGAACAGGATCAATCCGCTATGACGGCGCCGGATCAACATATACCATTAAAACCCTTGCGCGGCTCATGATGCAACAAAGCGATAATACAGCTGCATATATTCTTGCTAATCACATTATTAGATTGGATACAATCCAATCACTTCTGAACGAGTGGGGCATGACGCAAACAGACATGATAAATAATAAAACAGCAAATAATGATGTTTATAAAATTATTAAAAAAATCTATCAAGGAAATATTGCAAATCCAGCATACACACAGGAAATGCTTGCGTTTTTCAAAGATACGGAGTTTGAAGACCGAATTCCAGGACTTTTACCTAAAACCGTGCAGGTATACCATAAAATCGGATCGGAAATTGGATATATGCATGACGTTGGGGTCGTTGTCGCTCCGAGCATTACGTATTATATTGGAATTTTCACGAGTGATATAACGAATGAAAAAGAGGCAACAAAACTGATGGCAGAGGTATCAAAACTTGTATATGACTACATAAAGTGAGAAAACTGGATGCTGAAACAAGTTCAGCATGGCAAATAATAAACTATCGAAACTTATTTACGATTATATGAAGTAAGAGCTATCTTCAACACTTCATCCATGTGCTCAACAAAATGAAATGTTAAATCGCTCGTTACATCTTTTGGAATATCCTCTAAATCTTTTTTATTGCTTTTCGGAAGTATCACTGTCCGAATACCAGCACGGTGTGCGGCAATCACTTTTTCTTTTACTCCTCCTATTTCCAATACACGCCCTCGCAGGGTTACTTCGCCGGTCATTGCAAGATTACGCTTCACGGGAATTTTCGTAAAGGCAGAAACTATTGCCGTCGTAATAGCTGCTCCTGCTGACGGACCGTCCTTGGGGACGGCTCCTTCAGGCACATGCACATGAACATCGACTTTCTGGAAAAATTTCTCATTTAATCCGAAGTTCTTATATTTACTTCGAACGTAGGACATGGCAGCCTGTCCTGACTCCTTCATGACATCCCCTAATTGTCCGGTGAGCGTTAACGCTCCGCGACCAGGCATGAGTGCCACTTCTATAAACAAAATCTCTCCTCCTGCTTCTGTCCACGCCATGCCGGTAGACATACCGATCTCGTCTTTTTTCTCGGCAAGCATTGACGTGAACTTTGTCGGTCCTAAATATGTATGGAGATCGGTTGGCGTAATATGAAACACTTCCTGATGTTTTCCGTTATCAGCTATCTTCCGTGCAACTTTTCGATAAAGTCCTGCAATTTCCCGCTCCAAATTCCTCACTCCTGCTTCTCTGGTGTACCTGCGGATAATCTCCATGATTGCAGAATCAATGAATGTCACTGTTTTTTCCGGTATTCCATGGACACTGCGTTGTTTGTCAACAAGATAATCCTTTGCAATATGAAACTTCTCTACTTCTGTGTAGCCCGGGAAATGAATAATTTCAAGCCGGTCCCGAAGCGCTGGCGGAATCGTATCGAGAATATTGCAGGTTGTAATAAAAAACACATCAGATAAATCAAATGGAACATCCAGATAGTGATCGGAAAATGCATAATTTTGTTCCGGATCTAACGCCTCAAGAAGTGCACTGGACGGATCTCCGCGAAAATCCGCTCCCACCTTGTCAATCTCATCAAGCATAAACACAGGGTTTTTCGTCCCCGCTTGTTTAATCCCTTGAATGATTCTTCCTGGTAATGCTCCGACATACGTTCTTCGATGACCACGGATCTCTGCTTCATCCCGAATGCCCCCTAACGACATTTTGACAAATTTCCTTCCAATTGATCTTGCTATTGATTTCCCAATTGAAGTTTTTCCAACGCCTGGAGGACCCACAAAACACAAAATTGTGGGCGAAGATTTTTTTGCTTTTGGAACTTTTTCATCAGGTTGCTCTTTATTTTTTAATTTTAGTACAGCCAGATATTCCAAAATACGCTCCTTAATTTTTTTCAGTCCATAATGATCCTCATTTAATACGCGTTCAGCGTCTTTAATTTGAACATTATTCGGAGTCGCAATTGCCCAAGGAAGCTCAATGAGCGTATCAAGGTATGTCCGAACGTAGGATGTTTCCGGATTATACTGAGACATTTGCGAAAGCCGTGACAATTCCTTTTCTGCTTTTTTCCGTACATCCTCAGGCATCCCTGCTTTTTTTATTTTATCTGCAAGTTCTTTGATTTCTTTATTTTCATCATTGTCCCCTAATTCCTTCTCTATTGTTTTAATCCTCTCCCTTAGTACCTGTTCTTTGATATTTTTGTCAAACTTCGCTTGTGTTTTGTTTGCGATATTTTGTTCAAGCTCTAAAACTTTCACTTCTCGGGAAAGATAAAATGTCTCCTTTGATAATCGTTCTTTAACTGAATCCATTTCCAAAAGCTCTTGCCGTTCACTTGGTTTGATATCCAAAATACTTGCTAGTTGGTAAGACAAAGTAAGGGGTTGTGTGCCAGACATAATATTCATAAATGTCAGGAAGTCTATTGTCTTACCAAGTTTTACAGCAAGCCGAAGCTGAGTAGTTAAATGATTAAACAGCGCTTTTGACTCATCATCTTCTTCAACTGTATCCATCCGTTCATACCCACGGGCAACAAAAAAAGGTTCGACTGCTTCATAGGTTCCGATTTCAACTTTAACAAGACCACGGACAAGGGCATTAATCTCTCCTTCATTTTTGAGCATCTGCACGACCTCTCCCATGACACCAATTGTATGAAGATCTGATGGAACCGGATCGTTGATATTCTGGTTTCTCTGCATAACAAACAACACTTTTTTTCCAGTATTTTGGGCGGCTTCAATTGAGGCAACAGATCGTTGACGGCCGAAGGTTAAAATCATCTCGGTATTTGGAAATACAATCCCATCCCGAATTGGTACAACAGGAAGTAAATATTCTTTTGGTTGTAGTATATCTGTCATAGAATCACGATTATTAGCACTCTAGTATAACAACTGCTAAAACCCCTGTCAACCTATGTAAATTGCATGACAGTTTTCTGAATTTCTGCTACTGGAATAGAACGCAAGTACAATGGTTTATTCTCGAGGCTCATCTCACGTTCTTCACTTGTCGGAAGTTCTGTTTGAAAAAACACACCAAGCGGTATTGTATCCCCCCATTGTCGTGCTATTCCAATTGCCGCGAGTCTGTCACGCAATTTTTCTCCTGTTATGTTCACTTTTTGTACTCGTTTCCGATACCACTCATACGTGTGGACTTTATCAAATGTTACGCATGGTTGCAAAACATCGACAACAGAAAAGCCTTTGTGTGAAATGGCTTTTTCGATAAGTTCTGTAAGTCCAACAATATCTCCAGCAAACCCCCGAGCTGCAAACGTACCGCCTGATAGTATGGACAACGTCGAAGGATTAAACGGAGGATCGACAACCCCTGCCGGCGTAGACTTTGTCAAAAATCCAATTTCAGCGGTCGGAGATGCCTGACCCGTGGTCAAACCGTACACTTCGTTATTATGAACAAGTACTGTTATATTTGGATTTCTCTTTGCTGCATGAATAAAATGATTTCCTCCCTCCCCTAAGCAGTCTCCATCTCCGGAGACAACAATGACGCGTAGATTTGAATTAGCAAGTTTCATCCCCTGCGCAAGAGGGATAGCCCGTCCATGAAGTCCTTGAACTCCATACACATGCATCCAATCTCGCATATTTCCGTGACACCCAACACCATAAACAATAACAACGTCCTCTCTCGGAATAGCTAGCTTCGTCAATGCATTTTTAAGAGCCAACCAGATACCGAAATTTCCACATCCAGGACACCACGTTGGTTTTGTTGATGTAATAAATTTATCTTCCATAGTTAATTTATTGAGTTGTTAATTTGTTTACAATCTCCTCTGCTGTCCATTGTCTTCCGTTGAATTTGAGCCATTTTTCTTTTATCGCAATTCCTGTTGCTTCTTTAATGACGCTTGCAAGTTGTCCTGTGGCATTTTGCTCCACACAAATTAAACGCTTTTCGCGGGCAAGCATTTCACCAATACTCTCAGGAATCGGATATACCCATGCAACATGCATGTGTTTAACCTTTTTTCCTTCTCTTGCAAGTATGGACACTGCTTCTTTCAAAACACCTTTGAGCGATCCAAATGATAGGAATGTTATATCGGCATCGTCTGATCCATACACGACAGGAACAAATGCTTTTTGAAGAATCGCTTGAACCTTTTTGAGTCGTTTGTTAACTTGTGCAACTCGCATCCCTGCATCTTCTGTCGTATATCCGTCTTCATCGTGCTCGTAAGAGTTGGCAATATATTCTCCAAATTTCATTCCAGGAAGGCTTCGTATAGACACTCCAGTTTTGGTTCTTAAATCATATCTTTTACATAACTGGGAATCTTTTATATCCGAAACGTTCACTGTTGTTTTTGAAACAGTTTGTTTTATATCACCGACGGCCTTCTCTGATAATTGCCACTGGGTTTCATTGAGATATTTATCCGTAAGGATAATAACTGGTATATGGAATTCATCTGCAAGATCAAAAGCCTTTTTTGTCAACACATATCCTTCTTCAACATCTCCAGGAGCAAGCACTATTCGTGGAAATTCTCCGTGGCCCGCGTACATAGCCATCGTGAGTTCTCCTTGTTCGGTCCAGGTTGGCATGCCTGTCGCTGGGCCTGGCCGCATACCAAGATCAATAACAAGCGGTACTTCCATAATTCCGGTCATAGATACTGCCTCAACCATGAGAGCAAATCCGCCTCCAGAGGTAGCCACCATGCTTCGAGCTCCAGCAAGGGATGCGCCAACGGCCATATTAATTCCTGCTATTTCATCTTCCGGCTGTTTATACACGATATTAAATTTTTTTGCATTGTCAGTAAAAAATGGAATAAGCGCATTAATGGGGGTCATCGGATAAATAGCCGCAAATTTCATACCACCCGCTATTGCTCCTAGACCAACTGCTTCACAAACGTTCATAATGAGCTTTGGGTCTTTGATCTTTCCTTTTGCAAGAACATGAGTTACAACCGAAGCATAATTTGTTTTCGCATACGTATATCCTGCTGTCGCAATGTCAATATTTTCCTGTATTACTTTCTCGCCCTTTTTCGCAAACAGGTCTTTGATAACGGATGTTAAAAAAGTAAGGTCTTTACCAAGAAAAACCATGGTCGCCCCGAGTGAAAAAGTATTTTTTGCAAGAGCGGTCGGAAAAGGAATGGCAATACATGTTACCTCTTTTCCTATTTCTTCTTTTGTCCATTCATAATCCTTTGGATCATAGAGAACAAGCGCACCTGGTGCTAATTGTTGTTTATGAAACTCAACAGTTTCCTTATTCAGAGAAACTAATATGTCTATAGACTGCTTGGGTGCAAAAATTTCACTAGTTGAAATACGGAGAGACACAAAATTATGACCACCTCTTATCAGTGATGGATATTCATTTGAAGCAATCACGCCATAATTTCCTCGTGAACACGCTTTCGCTAACATTGACCCAGCAATGTTTATCCCAAATCCTGCTTCGCCGCCTATTGCCCATGTGAGCTCTTGTATCATAATTATGGAAAAATTTGCTTTCCCGTATCGTCAATTATTTTAATTGCAGCTACCGGACATCCTTTTGCAGCGTCCAGAAGCGCCTCATCTGATTCCTCTCCAGCGCTGTCAAGGAAAATTGCTTTTGCCTCACTATCAAGGGCATAGGCATGTGGTGCAAGAGCCACACAGGTTGCCGCACCAATGCAGGCGCTGCGATCAATGATCATTGTGTACTTACGAACTTTTTTTGTTGTATCCATAGAATTCTATTATACCGTATTTCCTATTGCTTTTTGAATAACCTCAAGAGGGAGAACTGCGCATTTAACTCTTGAGGGTGTTAACGTCGTTCCCAACATCTTTATGATATTCTCAGTGTTCATTTTTTTTGCTGCAGCAATTGATTTTCCAATAAGCGCATCTGTAAGCATTGATGCAGATGCCATGCTAATGGCACACCCGTTTCCGGAAAACCCAATGTCAACGATCTTCTTTGATTGAGCATCAATATATAATTCCATCGTAATCGTATCACCGCAAGAAGTGTTGTAAAGCGTCGCCTTCGCATTGTTTTTTAGAACAGTTCCAAAATGATGCGGATGTTTATAATGATCTAAAATGATATCTCTATATATGTCCATGTTAACGAAAAATCTTAATAACTTTTTTTATTCCTGCAACGAGCGCATCGATATCCTCGCGAGTTGTATATATATAAAAGGAAGCACGGCAAGTAGCCCCAATGCCTAAATGCTCATGAAGCGGCATCGCACAGTGGTAGCCGACACGAATACAAATATTATCTTCATTGAGAAGTTGTGCAACATCATGCGGGTGAACTCCGGCTACATGAAACGCGACCACCCCCCCTCGATTTTTTGCCTCTTTCGGACCAAAAATCTTTATTCCTGAAATCTTTTGTAACTGTTTCAGTGCATATGTTGTTATTGCAATTTCATGTTTCCTCACGTTTTTCATTCCTAATTTGGATAAATAGTCAACGGCTGCGCCAAGACCAATTGCGCCTTCTATATATGGTGTTCCTGCTTCAAATTTATGTGGCACGTCATTAAATGATGTTTTGTCTTTATGCACTTCCCGAATCATGTCGCCACCGAATAAGAATGGGGGCATGTCTTCTAATATGTTCTTTTTTGCCCACAGAACGCCAATACCACTTGGACCTAACATCTTATGGCCTGAAAATGCAACTGCATCTGCCCCCCACTGAACGACATCAATAGGATAATGAGGAGCTGCTTGTGCTGCATCAACAACGACAAAACAATCTGGGTTTGCTTTTTTCACAATCTTCACAATTTTTCCGATATCTGGGATTATACCCAATACATTCGAAGCAGCAGTTATTGCAAATAGTTTTGTTTTCGAAGTAATGAGTTTTTTCAACTCATCACAGTCTAATTCTCCATTCATTCCGACATTCCAAATATGAAATTTACAACCATGGGTATTTGCGTATTGTTGCCACGGGACAAAATTTGCATGATGTTCCATGATCGTCGTGACGAGATTATCTCCCCTTTTTACGTGATACGGTAAATAACAGTAAGAAAGCAGACTCAGAGACTCATCTGTATTTTTTGTAAATACGATTTCTTCTTTTTTGGCGCTAATAAATCTCGCAATTTTTTCCCTCGCTCCTTCATATTTACACGTCGCCTCTTCCGACAATGTGTAAATTCCTCGAAACACATTTGCGGTAAATTTCTTATAATAATCATTCACCGCATCAATAACAGACGCAGGCTTCAATGATGTAGCTGTCGAATCTAAATAGACAATGGATTTCCCATTAATTTTTCTGGATAGTAAAGGGAAATCTTTCCTGATTTTATTTGCGCTAATCATATAAGTTATTTTTGATTATACCATCAATAAATCCTCTCACAATCATCTTGCGTGCTTGCAACCGCGAAATTCCGCGACTCTGTAAATACAAAAGCTCTGTTTCTGAAATAGGTTTTACAGTTGCTCCATGAGTGCATTTCACATCATGGTTGAGTATTTCTAAGATAGGACTTGTGTGAATTTGTGATGTGTCACTAAGCAGCATTGTCTCGTTTTTCTGATACGCGTCAACATACCTTGCATGTTTTTCGATACGAATTGTCCCTTCATACGTCACGCAAGACCCTTCTGAGATAACAGACCGAATCAACAAATTACTTTTTGACTGTGGATAGTTGTGAATCTGCTTTGTTCGAATAATAATGTTCGTATGCGGCTTTGGCATCACCAGTCCGACGATCTCTGCCGAGCTGTTTTTTCCTTGGAAAATAACTTCCAAATCAAATGAGTGATCAACAATAAACTTAATTTTTTTATTCTTTCCCTCCGCAATACGATATATTTTTCGTTTCATAATTACCCCACGCTTCCTTCCATCCGAAGACCAATGAGCCTATTTAATTCAACTGAATATTCTAAAGGTAGTTCTTTGACGACAGGTTCTATAAATCCATTTACAATCATGGACTGCGCCTCACGAGCATTAATTCCACGGCTTGTAAGATACAATAACTGCTCGTCGCTTATTTTTGATACTGTTGCTTCATGCTCCATAGAGGCTGTTTGCTCCTGAATATCCATTGTTGGATAGGTATCTGAACGTGAATATTTATCAATAATAAGCGCGTCGCACACAACTCTACTTTTGGCCTCCTTTGCCCCATGTACAATCTTGACCATTCCTCTATATGATGTTCTGCCACCAGACCGACAAATAGATTTGGAAATAATTTCTGATGTAGTTTCCGGCGCGATATGGATTGCTTTTGCACCTGCGTCCTGAATTTGTCCCACTCCCGCATAAGCAATAGACAACACCTGACCCCTTGCTTTCCGACCAACCAAATACACACTTGGATATTTCATAGTGAGTTTACTTCCTAAATTGCAATCAACCCATTCCATAGTTCCTTCTTCTTCCACTAGCGCACGTTTTGTTACCAAGTTATACACATTTGTACTCCAGTTTTGGACAGTCGTATATCGCACCCGCGCTCCTTTTTTCACAATGATTTCAACAACCGCACTATGCAGGGAGTCTGTCGAATATATTGGGGCAGTACAGCCTTCACTGTAGTGCACAAAACTCCCCTCGTCGGCAATAATGAGTGTCCGTTCAAACTGCCCCATATTTGCTGCATTAATCCGAAAATACGCCTGTAGCGGTAATTCGACTTTCACTCCTTTTGGGACGTAAATAAATGATCCTCCAGACCAAACAGAAGAGTTTAGTGCCGCAAACTTATTATCACCAACTGGGATAACTGTACCAAAATAACGTCTCACAAGTTCTGGATACTCCCGTACTGCCGAATCCATGTCAAGAAAAATGACCCCTTTTTTTGTAAGCGTCTTCTGCACGCTTTTGTACACAACTTCTGATTCATATTGCGCACTCACTCCTGAGAGATACTTTTTTTCCATCTCTGGAATTCCAATCTTGTCGTACGTCTCTTTGATACTTTTCGGAAGTTTGCTCCATGACTGCGCCTGACTCACAATAGGCTTCAGGTAATAATAAAAATCATTGAATGTTAATTCTGACAGATTCGGTCCCCATCCTGGCATTCTCTTTTTTGAAAAAACGTCAAAACTTTTCAGTCGAAATTCTCGCATCCAATCTGGCTCTCCTTTTTGAAACGAGATATCTGCAACAATTTCCTTGTGTAATCCTTTTTTTGATTTGTACGTATACGCATCTTTCGTATGAAAACCAAATGCATATGGGGAAGGAAGAAAGGTTGTTTTCATAGTCCCGCATAGCCTTTGCGTTCAATAATAGAGGCAAGTTGATGATTTCCTGTTTTTACTAATTTTCCTTTTGAAAGCACATAAACAACATCAACAGGTATGTACGAAAGAAGCCGTTTATAGTGGGTAATCATGATGACTCCGGTTCCAAATTCTTTCAGCATGTTTATTCCCTGTGCGACAACTTTCAGCGCATCGACATCAAGACCGGTATCAATTTCATCAAATATCGCAAGCTTTGGCTTTAAAACAAGCGCCTGCAACAGTTCAATTTTCTTTTTTTCGCCTCCTGAGAATCCGTCGTGAATGCTCCGATTAAGAAGTATTGATTCAATATGCAATGTTTTTGCATGTTGTTTTAAAATGCTCATGAATTGTTCAATCTTCATTAATTGATGTGTTTTTTGATATGCGGTTCGAAGTAGATGAACAACGCTAACACCGGGAATGGCAACTGGCGACTGATAAGAAAGAAATAATCCGAGTCGTGCTCGCTCTTCAGTTACTACCTTTTCTATGTTTGTAAGATTAAATAAAATACTTCCCTGAATGGTATATTCAGGATTTCCCAATAGAACGTGTGCGAGCGTTGATTTACCGCTTCCGTTTGGTCCCATGATTGCATACACCTTTGAAGAAGAAAAGGAAAGAGAGATATCATGAAGTATTTCTTTGCCTTCTTTCGTTTTAGCCGACAGATGGGAAATAGTAAGATGTGATGTTTTCATTCTTTTATTAATTGATCAATTGTAATATTGGAGCAGTACGTATGAAAAGCATTGGAAATAAAATGCCTAATTTTTTGTGGCAAACAGTTTGGATGCAAAGGACAAACACGGGAATTGCCAGAAATTACATCTTTATCTTCCTTTCCCACAGCCTGAAGAATATTAAGTACCGATATAGCTGACGGAACGTTGGCAAGTACATATCCACCCCCTGCTCCTTCTTTGCTATCAATAATGCCATTATGTCTCAAAAGGCGGGCGACTTTCTTTAAAAAAAGAAGTGATATCCCGTGTTCTCGTGATATATCAGATAAAGGTATGTGTGCATCAGGGTGTGATGCAATTGTTGATACGAGAAGGATAGCTACTTCTTCACCACGTGTAAGTTTCATACTTCGGGTTACTCAGTATAAATAACTGATACTAATATGGTATCAGTTCTATAACTCATCTGCAACCCGATCATTTTTCCCCATAAACACCTCATGGGGTCCTTGCATGCGCAAAATAAACCATTCCTGGTTGTGCTGTGGATGCTTGTCAAAGGAAATAAAATGATCCACATTTTCCTTCTGCGACTCATGACACAAAAGAGCTTTCCCTTTTGCAAGTTTTGTATCTGTTATATCAATAACAGTTGTCACAAACTTATCAGCAGTTCCCCTCCATGGAAGACCAAATGACTCTTCCGGAATTTGTTTTTCCTTTTAAACGCATCTTCTTTCCACACGTATCCCCGACCCTTACGACTAACAACTCCGGTCTTAATTTCTTCAAGGGACTGTGTATATTTTTGGAAGGCAAATGTGGTTGCATAACACACCTTGATATGATCTGGATGATTGCTCATGCCTGTTGTATCGTGAGTAATGACAATATCTGGCATGAATCCTTCCATCTTTTTAACAATCAAATCTTCGAGTGTTCCTGGAGTTACAGACTTCAACTCCCCGTCCGGCTGATTCAAAAATTGTATATGCCCAATACCTAATATTTTTCCTGCCCGTTCAACCTCAACATCTCTCCCGACGCCGTTTGTTACGCAAATAAGTTCCACATGCCACCCACGGCCAGTATACAGAGCCACGGTACCTCCTACAGTAAATGATTCGTCATCAGGATGGGCAAAAACAAGAAGCATCTTCTTCATCGTGGTACAATTCTATCATGAATACAATCCCAATCGTATATACAGCTGACTGGAAGGAATATAACCTCCTAGACTCAGGGAACGGAGAAAAACTTGAATCGTTTAATGGATACACGATGATTCGACCTGATCCGAGAGCCATCTGGAGTCACCATCTTCCCCAATCTTCCTGGGATAATGCCGATGCAACATTTATACGAACCGATAGTGAACATGGAGATTGGAAGATAAGAAAAGAAACTCCTCATCCATGGACACTTCACTATCACGATTTAAAATTCAAACTCCATCCAACAGATTTCAAACACGTTGGTGTATTTCCTGAACAGGCAACAAACTGGAATTGGGTTAAAAAACAGTTAACAATTAACAATTCACAATTAACAGTTCTTAATTTGTTTGGGTATACGGGAGCGGCGACGGTGGCGGCAACAAAAGCTGGAGCACATGTGACTCATGTAGATAGTTCTAAACCATCAATTACCTGGGCGCATGAAAATTGCGATTTAAACGCCATACCTCAAACGCAAACTCGATGGATTGTCGAAGATGCATATAAATTTGTTTTGAATGAAACAAAACGGAAGAGTCAATATTCCGGAATTATTCTTGACCCACCACGGTTCGGCCACGGAACAAAAGGAGAAATCTGGAAATTAACAGAAGACTTACCTACTCTTCTTTACGCAATCAAAAAAATTCTCAAACCAACACATTCATTTGTTCTTTTGAATGTCTACACTGCGGATTTATCAGCACTTGCCATTTACAATCTCATGAACAATGTGTTTTCAGAATTCAAAGGAACGTGTGAGTTGGGGGAACTGGCAACAAAAGAAGAGGGTTCAGACCGTTTTCTTCCGCAAGGAATTGTGGCTCGGTGGACGACTCGTTAGAGAAATTTCTTTGATATATACGCAATAAAAAATCCTACTGATGCTCCAAAGATTGGTCCCCAGAGAAATTCAAGAATCAAAGTGTTTTTAAACGCCTGAACCGATATGGCAAGTATCCCAGCAATGGAACCCATGAGCACTGCTTCCTTTGTTTTTGGTTTTCCTTTTGTTTTATACAGAACAATAAACAGAATTGCTGAAACGAGAAGAAATTGAGAAAGAAGTCCTACAAATGAAATAATGGGCATCTTTCCAGAAATAACGAAGTTCCAAAGAGCATCAATGATGCTCGTTCCGATGAAAGCAAGCACATACACAAGAAATATTCTCATGCTTTTTGTAAGTATACCATATTGTTATTATTCTTCATTTTTGTCTCTCAAATAAGACAACTACTCCTTGCGCTTGTGGTCCTAGATGGACTGATAGTGTTGGTGTAATTGTGACATTTTCTCGTTGTGTATTAGAATCCTTTCCAGACAAATTATCATAAATTTCATCGATTTCTTGACTCAAATTCACTCTTCTTTCTTTCTCTCCAGTATTCGTTCCAATTGGAGTTGATGTTAAAACAACACGTTCAATTAACCTGCCCCCACGAACATCTTCAACTGCCTCTACTAAACGAGCTAATCCGTTTTTCCTTGTCATAGCAATTCCGCGGCTTCTCCCAATATTATTATCCATTTCAACTATACCTTTTCCTCCCGCTCTCGCAAGAAACTTTGTGATGATTTCTTTTTCCACTCGTCCGCCTCGTCCGGCGAATTCCGGACTATCGAGATACGCAAACACGACTATTCGCTGCTGCATTGCTTTTAATTCAAAAAGAATTTCTTCGACTCCAAGACCCTTTCGAGCAAGTTCTAACGCATGACCAGCCATGATTCCCGTTCCATCAAATACAGTTTCTGAATCAAAATGATGAGCTCTTTCAAAAAATTCTTGTTGAGCAATATAAATAGCATTTCCATATCCCGTACTCAATTTTGTACCAACCGACACATGGAGAACATCTGTAATACCTGCATTTAATAAGGCTTGTTCATACAACGTGGCTATCTCACCTACACCCGGTGCGGCTGTTGAAAGTTGAATTCCAGATAGTAACTCGTCAACAACTAGTTGAGAGGTTAAAGTTGAATCATGACGAGATAGTCCCTCAGGGGTATTTATAAAAGGATCTGTAACTAAAAGGTCAGGGAATCGAGTATGTAGCTCTCTACTTGGAAGATCAGTGACAATAGCAACTCGCTGTTCGGCTGTAGCCATAGTATCCCTTTTGTCAAGCTATAGGGGATTATAACAACAAAAACAAAAAATGCAACATATGATATGATCATGGCATATGAAAAAAGAACTCGTTATATCTTTTCTTATTGTCATTGTTGTCATCGGAGGAATATTTTGGAGCTTACAGAAGAAACCTACTGTTCCCGCAACTTCTCAAATAGCATCTGTTGAACCAACAACTCAGCCTGCTGTAACCAAACAGGAAGTTATGAAACACAACACGAAAGATGATTGTTGGGTTATCGTCAGTGGTAGCGTTTATAATGTAACGAGTTATATTCCCAACCATAAAGGTGGACCAGATAAAATTATTTCTGTCTGCGGCCAAGATGCAACGACGCTGTTTACCACACGAAACGGAAAAGGACCGCACCCAGATAAAGTGCAAGGAGCACTCAACGCAATGCTTGTTGGACCACTCGCAAAATAAAATGAAAAATATCCATATCTATCTTGCTTCCAAAAAAATTCATCGGTTGCTTGTCGTTTTAATTATTATGTTAATCATTCCTATGATAATCACCGGATACATGATGAAAACAAGCACATATTTCCCTTTTGATCCCCTCTCCATCCGCATGATCCACAACACCATCAGTCTCTATTTTTCAGGAGTTCTCGGAGCAATGTCCTTAACCGGCCTATACATGTTCATCTTCCCGTATCTGAAGAAAAATACTCCAACACCATCTCAATAAGAATATTTCTTTGTTCCGGTATTTTCCATGAATGGTCTCCGTCAAGGAATATCCGTTTGACGTGGGGTATTTTTCCAAATCCGTCGAGAAATTCTGTACCGATTACATCGTCCTGATTTGCATGAATGAGAATCAATTTCGTTTTCTGAGAATATTTCATCACCGTAGAAACCGGATCAAAAGTTTGTAAAACTTTCCAAAAACTCGGTCCAATCTTTTGCACTGCTCCACTTGATCTTGGAAATTCAGACACCCCATCAAGATTAACAACTGCTCCTGGCCTTGTGCCAAATCGATCAATCATACGTTTAATAATAAAATCTGTGTTTGTATTTGGAATTCCGGTAAATATTGTTTTTTCTATTTCATCGGGACAAGCAAGAGACGTAATAAATGTTCCCATAGACTGAGCAAAGATATATATCTTCCCCTTGAAGTGATCTCTTGTAAATTTCAAGATGGCCAAAAGATCATCCGTCCACTTTTCATAATCTTTTTCTTCCATCTTTCCTTCACTTTTACCGCAACCGGAAAAATCAAAACGGATAATTTTGTACGTCTTTCCTAATCTTTGTGCGACATCATCAAAGTAACCTGCAGTTTCATGTTTATCAACACCAAATCCGTGAACAAAAATAATTGTTATATTGCTCTCATTATTTCCTTCGACAATGTAGTCAATTCGCTCGTCTAGTGAATTTCTGATATCAGTCATCATATAGATTGTAACATCCATGTATTAATAATTTTTTTCTTATGTAGTGACGCATTCCCTTGAACAAGTGTTACCGAATCAACCATATATGGTTCAAACTGTAATTGAGATGATATCTTCATAACTTCTTCACGGAATGACTCTTCTACCTGTTTCGTAAACCGCACCAACGTCATATTTGAAAAAAAGTATCTCTTATTAATATATATTTTATCATCTGCCACTCCGTTTTCTTTTAACTTTCTATCAAGATCTAACACAAGATTATCCAATTCTAAATCCGTAGTACCAATCAGAGCAAGATTCGTTGGAAATAATAATAATCTATAAAAATACACGTTGAAAGCGACATGCCTTGGAACAACTGAGGTAAATACACGTTCAACCTTACTCACATCGGCGTCTGTAAAACTAGGTGGATTGCGCATCACACGAATGTTTTTTATTGTCATATGCAGCATATCTTTCGAATAGAAGTAATGATCAGAAAAAAAACGCTGTAATGGCTGGATAATCTGTGAATATATTTTTCCAACTAAATACTCTTTAGGAAAATGAAGACTTGTTAAACAAACGCGAGTATCGTTATCAAAGTCTGACACCGGCTCAACCGTACTAAACGTTAACTTATTCTCCTGAACTTCCTTTTCAATTTGGTCAATGACTTCACGTTGTCTATCTTGATGATTTGTCATGAATGAATTAGTTTTCTTTTTATCGGAAGATAATTCTTTTTTGAAACAACAGACCGTCCGATTTCTTTTTCGAGCGCCTGCCGTGCACCACCCGCAATTGATCCACCACGTTTTGCATCTGTTTGCAATTTCATCATTCCTTTTGAGTCTTCTGTCCTGTGAATTTCTGTGGTTGACCGTTCACCGAGCATGGTAAAAATGAGTTCAAAATCATCCATATGATCACGAAGATTTTGCCTTTGCAATCCTTTGAGTTTTTTGTATTCTTTCGGCGTCACGCCAAACGTGGCTTTTGAAATTTCTGCGGTCAGAATTTCATACTCTTTTTTCTCACGAGCTCCCCGTTTTTGCCACTCATCAGTTAGCTCCTCACGGATAGCTATACCCCGCATCCGTTTTTCAATCCAATCATCCGGATATCCTTTGAGTTTGTACAGCATCCGCGTCCGTTTGGTTGCAAGTTCAGGATCTTCAATTTCCTGCAC
>Ga0075766_102_pt1 | contig 50809 bp, 21 predicted proteins | sample RifGroC1_FD_68443 | JGI IMG/M metagenome (GOLD analysis project Ga0075766, IMG submission 68443) | Microgenomates bacterium GW2011_GWC1_39_12 | reverse complement strand
TTTTGCATTTCAAGGAGAACCGCATATCCAGCTCAGGCTTTGGGAAAAAACACAGCAAACGCTCACGACAGTTTCATTTCTTTTTCTTTCCATCGGCCCCATTCTTCCGTTAGCAATTATCGGCATGTGGATTGCGATGAAAAAAAGAACACCATTTGGAATAACTGGCATTTTTGTTGTTCTCGGTGGATATTTCCTTTTTTATTTTCGCGGGATCGATGAATTACTAGGAATTACTAATGTCAGAGTTCTCTTTCCGGGAACTATTTTATTTCTCGCATGGTTTGCAACGCTCGGCATCCAAACGCTTTCCCGCAAAAAACCGATGATTGAAGCACTCTGCGTTGCCCTATTTCTTCTTGCGGTATCTCCGACCGTTATCTGGGAAGTACAGCAGAAAATTCATTCAGACGGATCAAACACACCTATCCAGTATATTCCAACATCTACAATGAAAGCATATGATTTCTTAACAAAACAAACACCATATACAACCGTTGTCTTAGGAAATCCGGATACATATACCAATTATCTCATTCCAGCACTCACTGGACATGTGAGCGTCACCGGACATCCACTCTTAACCATCAATACAGATGAAAAAAATAGACTTTCTAAAACTTTTTTTACCGGCATTATGGATGTACAGGCGGCACAACAGTGGCTTGCAAAAGAGCGGGTAACTTATGTTGTTTTTACTGATGGTGACGGGTCAAAAAAAGCGTTTGAAGAAGCGTATCCGTTTCTTACCGCTGTATTTTCAACTCCGACTGCAGCGGTGTATCGAAATAAATAATTTTTTGCTTATATTTGCACTGCTCTCCTACCGTCAGCAAATTGACTGATCAGTACATTTAACAACGTTTGATAGGGAATATTGCTTTTTTTTGCTTTTGCTTTCACCTTGAGCAAATCCCCTTGATTCACCCGAATAGTTATTCTTCTTGATTTCTTCAGTTCCTGAAACTGTTTTGCTGCAGACTCGAAGAATTTCCTCGTCTGTTTGACGTCGATTGATGGCATATACTCACCTGCTTCCAAAGCCTGCTCTATCCGTGTTTCCTGCTCATCAAGTGATGGATTGTGTATTTTCATAGTTTCTTACTTTTTTAAATATTTTTTCGTCAATACCCTGCTCGGGTAGACGGTTTTTAAAAAAATAACTCCTTTCTTTGTATTCAGAACATACGGTACTGCATATATATATTGATTTATTTGAACCGCAAGTATCCGTTGATGAGGATACTTCTTTGTATTTTTGTGGTGAAAATCGGCAACGATATTTCCTTCACCGATTGCTTCAACCACCTCTTCAAATCCAATCCCTCGCGCCTCTTGCAATACAAGATTTTTCTCTTCGCTAAAATCAATTCTGTATTGCATCATAGATATGATATCCGAATGTACATCCGTTGTCAATACTAATACTCCTACCGGAGCGGTGTATAAAATGAATAAATAGCAGCGTCGGTGTTACCATAAATTTGCCGTAGAAATGGATATACGGTCGGAAGATCAATATTTTCCATATCCAATTTTTCCTCAGGACCCACAAATATATGTGTGATTCCCTCTTTCACTATCCATGCATATGCCTTTTTTGGATCCATGTTCCCTTGATAAAATTCTTTCGCTATCACAAGTTTTTCCTCTTTATACGACGTATTTTCATGCCCGACATACACCAGTCTTCCTGTTCTGGCTGGGATAAAATTTCCTGCTGTAATTTCAGTAAGTACAACAGAATTTTTATCAGTTTTTGCATCAATAAATGCGATTGCATCAATAAATCCTTTTGACGGGTACACGATATAGTTATTCATAGGAATTGCTGGCCATCCTGCAATGATTTTTTGATCAATAAAATCTTTTTGCCAAAAGTATTGGTGATACATGGCAGTAATGCCATAGAGAATGAACATAAAACAACCAGCATACAAAAACATACTGATATATGGTTTTTTTCGACACAGAAAAACACACGTAGAAAACACATATGCCGTCAGTAGTCCTAATGGGATGTATGCTGCCATTTCGGTAAACCGTAACGGGTGTTGGATGGGTTTAATGAGCATCATAAGAACAACGAGCGGCACGCCAATTGCCCACGCGACGATCGGATACCATTTAGTATCTTTTTTCCACAGGACTATCCCCGCTCCGAGAAGTCCGAGCGGTAAACTAATCCCAAGTGTTTTGAGATATTCAAAATAGGAAAATCTGGTCGGATGCAATACTTCAAAATCAATAAGCCGTTTCCACGGATATTGAGAAAGTAATGGAAGAAAATACACAATTGTCCACACACTCATAATCATAATTAAGACACGCGGCCACCTGGTCGATGTACGATTATCAATCGTACTTAACAAAACGTATATTCCATACACCATCATTAAAGCCTGAGGCATGGAAAGACCAACAAGCATCGCAAGAATGCCCAAAAATATCCAATTTTTCTTTGTAGGAATGGTCATCACAAGAAACAATAATCCTGCTTGAGCAGCAAGAATATGAGGGATAAAGGTAATTCGTTGTAAGGGCTCCAAAACCGTCCACCAGGGCATATAATTATTAAACCGCCATCCACCGCCATCAAGAGACGCAATGAGCGGCCACCCAGCTGATGTAACGACCAATAAAAATGCTATAACTTGCCAAAAACCTGACGTAAAAAGTTGCGCTCCCGCCCAAGCAATAAGAGTAAAAAGAAATATTCCCAAGACAGCACGCGCAACGTGATACGCGCTAGGAATTGCAAACGATACATCGGGAATAAATCGACTAGCCTGACCTAACAATAAATACAATTCATGAATAATCGTTCCATGGTGCGGCTCATTGGTATAAGTCTCATGCAAGAGCCACTTCCCATCATACCCCTGCCTGATGCGCGAGAGATAAAAATTGTAATCCGTGTAATAATTATGGACAAGTTCAAAGGATCGCGAGGAAGTAAGTTTCTCACTTTGTTGTAGTTCATAAAATGAAGGTGCTAATGAGAAAAGAACAAAAGAAAAAATAATAATCGCCCACCATGTCCGCATGGTTTTATAATACCAAATAAATCGCTTGCAACGCTACTGAAAACTTGCTACTGTACAGTCAATGAAAAATCGATATTCTTCCCTCTTTCCTCTTCTTGCCATCAGCATCACCGTTATTTTATGCATCGCAATTGCAGCAAGCTACATCAACACAGCAAACAGGAAAAGTGTTGTTATCATTCCCGGTGGCGTGACGTACACAGGAAGATAACAAATTAACAAAATGAAATACAAAAAATATATTATTCCTTTTATATTTTTAACCGGGTTTCTTCTTCGTATGGTATTTGTTCCCAACCCTGGTTTTGAAGCAGATATGTCATTTTGGAAATCCTGGGGGCTTGCTCCTTACGATCACGGCCTTGTCTGGAGCATGTTTAACACCAATAATAACTATCCCACTCCATTTGCATATCTCTTATGGTTTATTACCGGCATCTACAGTCTGTTTGCCAATCCACATAACTACAATGAATTCTGGAGCAACACAAATCTTCTCTTTTTAACGCTCATGAAACTTCCTGCGGTACTCGCTGATCTTGGCATCGCAGGCGTTTTATTGTGGTTTACCAAAAAAACACCGTGGGGAATTATTCTTGCTTCTTTATATTTATTTTCTCCGCTCTCCATTTTTGACAGCGCCGTTTGGGGACAAGTCGATAGCTTGGGTGTGTTTCTTTTTCTTATTGCAGTCATCTTCGCTATTACTAAAAAACCATTTCTCGCTGGAATGTTTTACATGATTGCGCTTATGACCAAACTGCAAAACATGATTTATGGCCCACTTTTTTTTCTGTTCATCTGGCAGCTTCTCGGACTGAAAGAACTTATCAAAGCAATTGCCGGATCGGTGCTTTTTTTCTTTTTATTAAATATAGAATTTCTTTTATCAGGAAATATGGCCCGTGTAATCACGTCTTTGACAGTGAACTATGATTATTTCCCCTATTTATCCCTTAACTCCTACAACATCTGGTGGCTTGTCGCGAAAGGAAATGGCATGGGAATATCTGACAAAATACTCACTGTAGGAATTATTAACGCCAAAACCATGGGGCTTATTCTCTTTGCAAGCACGTATCTATTAACTGTAGTTAATCAACTAAAAAAAGGCGCGTCATCATTCTTTTTATCTCTTACCCTTGTTGTTGGCGCGTTTTTCTTTTTTCAAACAGAGTCTCATGACCGCTATTTATTCCCCGCGTTTGTGTTTGGATTATTTTGGATCATTGGCTTTGTAAACGAACACCTAACCATAAAAGAAAGAACACATTTCTGGACTACCAGTATATTCCAAAATACTGTTATTGGGTATATTTTGTTCACTATTTTATACTTTCTTAATCTTCACACTGCATTTATCGCAAATTATCCGAACAATGGTATCCAAGCGCTACTTTTTCTCAACTGCCCATCATGGACTATTCCCTTGTCCATACTTCTTACCATTGGATATATTGGGTTTTTGGTCACACGATGTTCATTTGTTATTTTGTACGGAGTTGTCATTCTTCTTACCGTTTTTGGCCTTAACACACAACTTTTATTGAAAAAACCAATTTCTCTAACGACACTCTCTCCTGTCCACCAGGAGCAGCAGTATGGAAGACTATCTATAAACATGCCCGTCAATGCAAAATATGAAAACTGGAAAACATGGGACAGGTTGTCAACGCAATATTTTTTCTTTCAATTAGGTCTCGGTACACACGCAAACAGCAAAATTATCTACCATATCGGAAAACGCTTTACAAAATTCTCAACTGATTACGGCATTGATACGGAGGCAGGCGGACAAGCAAGTGTTGTCTTTGAAATCTATGGAGACAACACACTGTTATTTCGATCGGGTATCATGAAACGCTATGACAATCCAAAACACACAGAGGTAGATATCACTGGATTTAATTATTTAACACTCATTGTCACAGACGCGGAAAATGGCAATATCGACGACCATGCAGACTGGCTTAATCCAGTTCTAAAACCATAAAATATGAAACGAATAGATACAATTATTGCAATTTCGCTTCTTCTTTTATCAATTAGTTTTACTCTTTGGTTTTACCGAGCTGAGCCAACAACAACCATTGATCCCAATGACAATTCATTTCAATATGCACTTGTCGATCGAACAAACCAAATGTGGGATTATGCTTCCCGCACGTGTCAAAAAAATCTATTTAATGTTTTTTGCTCTCTATCCATTCTTACCAATCACTGGGTTCCTAACTGGGCAGAGGGGTATAACCTTCCCTACTATTATTCTCACATCCCGCAAATATTTATTGTTGGATCATATCGTTTGATTGCTCCACCTGTTTCTTTGTTTCAATATTATCACTTCATCATTTATCTTTTACTATGCTTTTTTCCATTATCACTGTTTCTTGCATTCCGTATTCTCAAATTCCCCTGGATTACCGCAGGTATCGCAGCACTCCTGGCGTCACAGATTTCAACAGATGGACTCTATGGTATTGACCAATCGTCATTCTTGTGGCGTGGCTGGGGACTTTCATCGCAGCTTTTTGCGCTCTTATGGTTGCCTCTTACCATCGCATCAATCATCCAATATACAAAAGAATCCTCACGGAAATTATTGTCTCTCTCTGTTTTATTTCTTGTCTGCACAACTGCAGGACACCTCGGGATTGGTATGATGGCATTTTTAGCAATCCCCATTATTTGCCTGTCCCAAACACTTATGTCCATTTTAGAAAAACAGAGAATAATTCTTGAAGCATCCATTCAGGCAATAAAGCAGATAGTGCTCCTTGCTCTTCCACCGCTTATTATCTTGTCCTACTGGGTCATTCCAGCATTCCTTCACAATAATTTTCATAATATCTCTGTCTGGGATCCGGTGTGGAAATTTAATTCATATGGAGCAAAAGAAGTTATAACCATGTTTGTAAACGGACAACTGTTTGATTTTGGAAGATTTCCACTATTTACCATGCTTGTTATTATTGGATTGTATGTAACAATACAAAACGGGTTTTCTCTTGCTTTTCTTTTTCTTTTTTTCTTTTTGTTATTTTTTGGCCGCACGACCTGGGGAGGACTGCTCAATTTCATTCCTGGCATGAGCGAGTTTCATCAACATCGTTTCATTGTGGGCGTACACCTTACTGGATTATTTCTTGCTCCTCTTGGACTTGCATGGCTCTTAAACATCATAGCATCGTTACATCGTTACTTCGTAAGTTCATTACTTCGTTTATTTGTTTATTTGTTTATTGGCTTATTCGTTTATTGGCTTATTGTTTCACAAACTATAAAATATGCATCATACAACACCACGCTTATCCGACAGGCTAATGAACAATACTCAAAAGCAAAACCTGATTTTGATCTATTACTCACAACGCTTAAAAATCTCCAAAATTCAAATCCAGGGCGTGTCTATGCACTCCGAGGATCTGAAGGAAAAGCAGCAAACTTTCTGGAAACTTGTCACAGAGACTGAACACTGGAAGTTGTATACCGTTGAAACAGACGGGTATATCACAGTTGGTACCGCACCAAGTGTCGTAACAAGTAAAAAAACAGATCTCATCAATCTCGTTCATCTCTGGATCCAATCCGACTATCCAAAACAACAAATTCATCCTGAATTATCAGCAATACATACATCCCTTCCTCATTTTACTATGCTTGATCCCGTCACGTATCGCATTCCTGATGGCATAACGCACTCTCTTTTTCAAGATGTTCCCAGTTACGTAAGTCCATTAAGTAACTTAAGTGACTTAATAAAAATAACTTCTCAATCATCGGATGCCGATATGGTCTTTCGATCAACTGTAGAAATAAAAAAACACTGTCCCACTTGCGTCGTTATTCTCAAACAAACCTATCATCCAAATTGGAAAATCACTGTGAACGGCAAAAAAATACAAACGATAAACGTCTTCCCGTCCTTTATTGGTATACGACTGGAAATACCCGGGACATATGACATTACTTTTTCTTATTAAAACAATCTCTCTACTCTCTTGACACATTCTATTAACCGTGTACACTAAAAGAAGTATAGGAAATACTATGCCATCACGACCGTCTGCCAGAAAAAAATCAAAATCCCTCAATACGGTTATTTCTCCAGCTGGTATTGTTACCCTTCTTGTTATTATTGCGCTTATTTCCGGAGGGATATATCTTTCTTCCCGTCGAAAAGCGCCTACAAAAACAACGACAAGTATAGTAAAGCCAACACCAAAACCATATCCACTACCGCAAGGACCGCAAACATATCCTTTTAGCTATGGAAGCGCTGTCACAGGACCAAAACCATCCGAAGTTTTAATTAATCCCTATGATCCAAAGAAAGATGAAAAACAAACCTTCACCGTCAAAGCAAAATATGACAAACCCATCACCTATGCGGCTATTGATTTGGAAACAGATCATGGAGTAAAAACATATCCCATGCAGCGCATTTCCGGAATAGATACAGATGGCGTATGGGAAGTAACAATTACCACAATAGATACGCATGATTATATTTACAATGTTGGGTTAGATTTCCGTAGCAACACGATAAAAACATCAACAAAACCAGAATTGACGCTGCGCGCATATTGATATGAAACGACTTTCGATCATTCATTATTTTTTCATTATCATGATCAGTGCCGGAATATACACCATAGGATCACCCGTGTATGCAACTACCTGCAGTCAAACAAACTCCTCTGGAACATTTTCACAAACAACAGCTTGCTCATTTGCAACGTCTCTTCCTGGAGTTGATTATGGAACAGGATCAACAAATACTGCTGTTCTCAGTGTCTCCAACAGCACATTAACTGTCGCAACAGGAACTACCATTGCAACAGGAACAATCAGCATTGGGGCAAGTGGCATTGTGTCAATCGTCGGAACAGTCAAGCTGAATACCCCACTCTACTGGACAGATACTGATGGCGATACCTATGCAGCTGATCCGGCATCAACACCAGTGTCATTTACCGGAGGAACCGGAAAAGTACGAATGTCGCAATTAGCAAGCACTACAAATTATGATTGTAATGACGCAAGTGCATCAACCTATGCAAATCTTACGTGTTATCAAGACGCAGATGGTGATACCTATTATTCCACTTCCTCACACTCGGTCTGTGGCGGTGCAACCTGTGCAGCTGCTGGCGAATCTGCAACTGTAGGAACAGACTGTTGTGATACGGATAATAGAGCAAAACCAGGACAAACAACATATTATACAACCGCAAGAACAACCTGCGGCGGATATGACTTTAACTGCAATTCAAGCGAGGAACAACAGGAAACAGGAAATGTAATTCTTGGTACATGTACTAGCAACGGAAGTGCTTGTGTATTTGGTGGCGGTGGAAATGGCGGTTGGACAGGGAGTGTCCCAGGTTGCGGGAATTCGGCTGAATACCAGGATGGGGGTTGCTGTCCGTATAGTGCTGGTGATTGCCCCAGCGCAGGACAATATCCAAATTGTTCCGTTGGAGGCCAATATACTTCTAATCCAACACAGGCCTGTAGATAGCTCACGTGAAAAAAAACGCACTTATTCTGATTTTCTTTCTCCTTCTTACTATCGGGGTATGGTTTGGAGACGGAATTCAATCATCTATTGATACTGTCATGACTCTTGGAGTTCTGTGTATTGTTTTTATTCTCCCTTGGATAGCCCAAAAACAACGATCAATGAACCAGTGGCTTCTTGGTAGTGGTACAGCACTGTTGATATTTCTCGGAATTCACATATTTTTTTCTGATGATATCGCTATTTCCTTCTCTATGTGGATGCGTTATATAACCGGAACCCTTGTTTTCTGGATTTTCTACTCCTATACAGAAAAAAAACACCTCAAATTGTTTGTCCATGCACTTTGTATATTTGGTCTGTATATCCTCTTTGCATGGATATGTTTTCCAATCCTTCCTCACATATGGACGCAATATCTTCCTAAATTTCATCTCTTGCAATCTACCTCTGGACATTATTTAACAAGCATCCCTTTAGTCTTTACGTTTGCTCCCAGTTTTCTTTTGTGGATAAAAAAAAGGAAACGTATATATGGAATAATTTCTTTTTGTTTGTTTATTGGATCTCTCTGTACTTTCGCCCGGGCCACAATATTGATTGAACTTGGAATAGCATGCAGTATCGTTTTTCTTTATGGATTGAAGCAAAAAATACGTAGACCCGTGTGGATTTTTATGATTTTGATAGCAAGCGTCAGTATTGTGACTCTTTGGTTCACTTTTTCAGCACAGGGAACACAATTTTTGGGACGTTTTCAAAGTAAACAATCAAATCCTGCAATATCCAGAATTTGGTACTGGAACCAAGCTTTCAAAGCAATAGCTGATAAACCGCTTCTTGGACATGGTTTAGGAACATTTTTTATCCAATCTACACGCTTCCAATCAATGCCTATGACACAAAGCTGGTTTGCTCATAATAGTATTCTAGAACTGTTATCTGACATGGGGTTTATAGGAGCACTGCCAGTTATTGGATTTATTCTCGCTCTTTGCATACACATCGTAAAACAGCGCAAAAATCTTAAAACGGGTCGATTATATGGAGAAGCACTTATGATCGGAATTCTCTCCCTTTTTCTCTATAGTTGCATTGAGTATCCTTTTCATTTTTTTGTTATATTTCTGCTACTTTTGGCATCAATTGGCGTACTTGCTGGGACTTCTGAAAAAACACAACAACCGTATAGTTGGGAAAAATGGATCATAGGAGGTGTCTGTGGAATTCTCATGCTGGGAATGTTTATACAGTTTGTTGATACGCTCCTCTATCAATATCATCGTATCCCTTGCCCATATCTTCGGTATAACACAATTCAATCGTGTCTCATGCATAAAAAATACACAACACTTCCTTCAGCGATGTATCTTCAACAAGTAAAACGGCTGCATGTCCATAATCCAATTGTGCTGTATGCACTTGGATGGCAGTATGAAGATGTTCAAAAAGAACAACTTGCAGCATTACAGTATTTCAACGCGTTTTTATATGATCCATTCAATCCATATATCACCTACCGTTATCTGACAAGTGTGTTACTCACATCAAATGATTTAATTGGACAAGCGCTTACATTCATTGGTTGTCATCGATATCCCAACGGCATGTGCCAACAAATTAAACAGTTAGATCTTTCAGATATAAAGAATCGACCAACCTACCGAGAAATATTTACATTGGATTCAACACGGACTGTATTTCAGGATTATCCACTCATTTTATATAAACTTGGTCTTTTTGTTCTACCTACTGATCCACTCCGAACAAAGGCATTGTGGGAAACAATAAAAGACCTCTGGCCAACCTATGCCCCATTTTGGGCTGAACTATCAAGCTTAGAACAGTATAATTTTCATAACCCAGACCAAGCGCGTATGATTTTAATAAATTGTCTTCAGTATAAAGATGCACAAAAAGAATGCGAGATGCGTTTACAAGAAGAAATCTCTCTGCCAGGTTCCCTCTCTGACCCTATTACTAAATGGTGGCAATATACTATACCAAACTAAAATTCCCAGAAGAAGAAAGAAACATATCGTAAGAAGATGCTGTTTGAGTATTCGCACCATGAGACCCATACATGCATTATATGATACCTTTTGGTTTATTAAATGATTTAATATAGACGTATATTTCACTACTTACGGAACTCGTAGTACGTCCAATATCTTCCCCGCTATCACACTTCCTGCGGTCACGGGAAGTCCGTGATGGACAGAATAACTCCCTTCTCTTCCTATTATTTGAACACGTGATGGATCGGTTCGTGTATATCGTGCGATAAGTTCTATGTAGGTCCCTTCTGTTGATTCTCCTCGTTTTAATAACTCATTTTGAATCCATGGAATGATTTGTGAAAATGGAAATATTTCATCTACGCTCGGAAGCACAAAGTACCGTTCTATCCCAGTATCCTCTCCATGAGTTGGGTTTGCTTCAGCAATTTGACGCATCTGTTGAACCCTTGGTGTATCTCTGTGAAAAAATAAATCAGATACAAGCATGGGAACATTAATCCGAGCAACAATTCTATACAATAGTTCTCCAAGATATACCGTATTAATTAATTTTTGCCTCAGTGTTATCCCCCGAAATAACTCATTCATTTCTGGATCAGGTCGAATATTAAGAAGTCCTAAAGCTATTCTCCCGCCTTCCAAAAGTACTCGGAGACCGAATCGAAACGGATTCCCGCTCGCAATCTGACCTAAACCCGTTGATGATAAGAAAATTGCTCGCACACGGGGAACTCCGAGTGTTTTTAAATTCGTTGCAACGTGTTCAGTAATGCCAGCTCCTTCAGAAAATCCGATCACGGTCACCTCACTACTTGATAATACTGTTTGATCAAATTGTTGTAATGCACGTACAAGTAATGTTGCGTCGCGATCAAGATGTTGTGAAGGAGTATCACCATGAGGGATCTCTGGAAGCGCAAGCACAATAATTTTCGTGAACTGATCCGCTCCTTCCATTCCTAAGGCAAGTGTTAATGGATCAATAGTATCCAGTATTTGAGCAAATCCAGGCACAATCACCCCAACCTTCTCCCCTTCCCCAAGTAGAGGTTCACGAATCCGTACAGATGTTACTTTTGCTATTTCGTTTGCTCCTGCTGTTTGTACTGGAATTAAACGAATATTATTTGCATATTCAGTCCGTAATCGTTTTTCTTCTACATGAGTGTTTTTTTCATCATTTGCTGAAGATGTCCTCCAGTGAACGCCAAGCCGTGCCATTAAACTAGAAAATACAGTCACAACATCCGAATGAATACGTAATTCCTCTATCGCTGTATCAATTTCACGTTGTATGATCGCGTCATTTCCAGGAATAACACGATTTCGAATACCTCTTGGGATTTGTGGTAAAAGTGTATGACTTATCCAACTCAAAACATTACCCACCTACCCTCGTATCCATTGTTCAAATGGATTAATATATTGTGTGTTCATAAAAGGAACACTAGTAGCACTAGCTATTTTACTTTCTATATTATCTGATCGAAGCGCAGATAATACCGCTTGAACAACTTGTTCTGATATCGGTTTTAAGCCAAATTTTGTCGTTGTTGCATTAATATTGTCAACCATGGATTGAAGTGTTGTTTCAAATGGTTCAACTATTCCAGTTTTTGCTTGCTCTTCCAAAACCCCAAGCATCATTCGGTACAAATTTTGTGCTGCTAAACGCTCAGTCACATTGAGTGTTGTTGCGCGTTGCAATCGATAAAAACCAATACCAAATGGAATATGTGTCGGTTGAAATGCAGCAAATGCGGTTGGTTGCCCTGTCAAAAAGTCTGCTACTTGTGGGACAATAACTTTCCATGGTTTTCGCACAAGAAGCGCTTGGAGCATTCCGACATTTGACCGTACACAAACATTGGCAGCATAAACGCGTTCAATAAGACCAGCTGATCCTCCTCCACAGCCACCACTATCTACTCCTGGGATTCGTTCTACAAGTGCTTCTATCATATCAGGAGCACCTATTCTCGCAAGCGCTCTTCGTACGAGTTCATTAAATTGATCCGCTACAGACATAACCGGAAGACCGACATCAGCCATTGTCATTGGAGCAGGTACAGTAGTTATATCTATTTCTCCTGCACTTTCATGAATGAGTCTTTTATCACGATAGGTAAATATGACACCATCAATTTTGATCTTGGCTCCATCTTGAAGTAAATATACAGATCCTTGAGACAATGGTTCGTCTTCAATTTGAATTGGATATACTGGTTGTCCGATGTGTTGCACAGCACAGTGCCCATTACAACTAAATAGTACTCCGGTGAATAAAATTTTCCTTGTTTCTCTTGGAAACATCGCTTGTAGCTGATACATATCACGTCTAATCCGAGCTGTTTCTATTGCTGCTGGAAGGACGGATCGTTGGTAAACTAATTCTCGTATGTCATAATGAAGCCGATCAATTTTAAGTCCTTCCGCATCTCTTGGTTTCAGCGCACGATACGCAAGAATTTCATCGCGAAACTTCGTTAAACGAAGATAATATTGATCCATTTCCTCTTGGAATGTGACTGCTTGATCGAGTAGTCGATTCAACTCAACTGGATCATTCGTCGCATTGATCATATCTCGAAGCACCTCTGATTGTTCACGGTAGGATGTTCTCACTGTTTTTAGTTGTTTTCCTCGGACAAAAATATCCCCCACGGCACTAATAACTCTTCGTGAATCTGCATCCATTGTGGTAATACGAATCACATAATCAAGGTATTGTCTTGATTTTCCAAAAAGAAGTTTTGGTTTAAAATTCCCTTTCATACCAGGAATTTTAGTTAAATCATGCCGAATGCGCTCTCGTGGCTTAATACCAATAAATATACCTACTCGATCGCCATCAACATAGTTCCGTTGCATTGGTTCCGATACCTTCGGAGGAGTAATTGCTGCGCGTGGAAAAACACTATTAACAAGAAAAATCTGCATCGCAATATCTTTCTTCTTAAATCCTTCACTTTGTAAAAACAATCGAATTTCATTCGGTTTCATCATACGAAGTAATTTAATAATCACGATCTGTTGCATCAATCGTGATTGAAATGGTCCACCAAGTATTTTTCCGATATCAACACCATATGTTTTTGCGGTATCAATAATCAAATCAGCTTGAGGTATGTTTTGTTGAAATTCATAAGCACTTAACCCAAATCGAAATACTGCAAGCGGCACTCCAGCAACAACATTTGTTACAATTGCAGCTGGGATTCCCACCCCAGTTCCTGCCAAAACATAACTGACAGCCTGACTAATATCCACGGCTGTCTGCACCATATCCGCAAGCCCAGAAAGTTTTTGTGCGAGAACAATTCCATTGTGTCTGTTCACATGTTGTTGAAAATGTTTACTTGTATAAATTTCTGCGAAAGCATCCTGAACTCTTTGTAATGTTGTTTGATCAAATGTTTTTGATTCCATGGCAAATTCTAATTTGCTGATTATTTTTTCAAGTTCTTGTCGCTTATTGTCGACTTCTGGATCACTTGGATCTAATTCTGCTAATAATTTCTTCATTTCTTTAATCTTTTCGGGAATTGAATTTCGAAGATATGAATAGATATAATCAAGATCTGTGTGATAGATATATAGCGCATGATCTCCTTCAAGCCGCATTGCGGCATATTTTCCCGTGATAATACCTGACCAGATTTGTGCAGCGTCTGTTTTGAAAAGTCCAGTAATATCTTCTGCATCGATAGCTCGTACTCTGTCATTCATAAGCACCAATGACTCGGGATTTCCTAAGCTATCTCGATACCATGATGGCATAGGAACTGGTTGATACGTTAACGAACCATCGGTATTTCGAAGAAGATACGCTGTCATTCTCCCACTTTTTGTATCCCTAACTAAAACAAACAAAGATGAGCCTTTTTTAATTGTTTCTACTCCTTCCAGTTTTACCCCATGAACAAGTAATTCTCGATCAACGGTATTAGTAAGCTCAAACACCCCCTCTTCCCGTTTTGGAATAATAATTCCAAGAAGCGCTAATTCATCATCTTCAGATTCGCTATCAAATATCTGTTCTTCTGGTATTGTCGAAAAGGTTCCGGATTCAATATATGAAAGATGCTCTTCCAATGCGTATTGTTGATCTTCAAGTTCTTGAATGCGTTTTTCATATCGCTTGATTAACGCAGCCCTTTTTGATTGAAAGGGAGCGCTACTTATTTGATCAAACAATGATGAACGTAGATACAACAAGTTTTTACTTAATCGCTTAATAAGCCCCTCAACCATAACAATTCTTAATTTTGTCTTATCAACATCAAACGATTCATCAATAGTATTATATGTATCTTGTTGTTTGACATTTTTGTGATCGAGTGCCGCTTCAAATTCATCAACTTTCTTTGTGGCACTTTCCTCTGTGTGAGCTACCTTTTTTGCAACTTTTAGACCAACTTGTGCAGTTTTTCCTTTGGGATTAGAAATAACAGCAAATGTGTGAGTATCGGCAGTTATGGTTTGGATTTGTTGCCCAAATCCGATTCCCTTTGCTACAATTAACCTTGCCCCGGCGGGAATTGTTACTACCCCATCAATAGAGACAGCTGGCTTTTCTGTCCCAGCTGGATCTTCTTGAATGCTCCATGACATGGCTGGGTCTTCTATTTGAAGATGTGTGTATGCTACTTCATAAGATCCATCATCAAGGGGTGTCACACGAGTTACCTGAGCAGTTCCAAAATCAACGGCTTTTTCTGGTTGATCGTGCACTGTATCCTCTGTCCAATAGGCAATAACGCCTGATTCGGGCATTAAACGAATAAGCGTATTTAATCGAATAACTTCACTATTCAATTGTTCCATAACTCCTTCGGCTTCTTCGGGTGTAGTGGATTGAACTGAATCAACTCGAGAAGACATAAATCTATCAAATAGCTGCTGTCGTAATGAGCTACGGAGCTTATCAATTTCATCGACTGCTTCTTGTGCTTCTGCTTTTGTCATAAACACAGATGGTAAAGCTGAAATTTTTTGGATTGCTGTCCGAGCGGTAATAATAACAGGATCTGTTGTTTCTAATATTGCTATCCGTTTATCAACTTCTGCAAGCACTTGATCTATTTCAATTTGAACAGCTGTTAATTGTTCTTCTGTATGGACGCGTTTTGGTTCAATCTCAGTCTGACGTTCTTTTGGTAATTTTCGAATACCGCGCTCTGTTTTTTCAAACACTGTTTGTTGTTTGGTTAGACGAACTTCTAATTTTCCAATAGTTTTTCGGAGTTTTGTTGCCTCTTCAATAGTCAAAGTCTCTATATCTCGCTCACCAAGCGCTGCCTTTCCTTGTTCACGAATAGCACTCATTTCTCCGACAACTTCATAAAGTTCATTTTCTCGAACTATCCATGGTTGACCTGTGCTTGTTAATGCAAATGATCTTTTAGGTGCGCTCGCATCTTCATCGCTTGGTTTAGAAAAAAATCTCGCCTCGGTTACCGCTTCTCCGATTCCAGTCACTGCTTCTCCGATTCCAGTCACTGCTCCATCAAGTTTCTGTTGTATTCTTCTACTCCGAGCGCCAAACAATGACATGATATTGGCTAATAACCCTGAAGCAATCTCTTGAGCTGTATCAAGCGATTCACTAGCGGTTCGAACATTCTCAACCGCTTGTTTTGCCTTATCCTCAGTTTCTTTTGACTTATCAAGTTGAGGTCGAAGTCCAGCAAGGCCAATTCCTATGCGTTCAACGAGTAATTGACTAATTCGTTGTAATTGACTTTCCAGTGCTGTTGATACACCACCAAGTGCTTTAATTTCATCATAATCTCCAAGAACTTGAACAGTCTTATCATTTACCTCCTGAAGACGTGCTATTTCCCTACCAGTTTCCACACGATCAGTTTCTGAAGAAATTGGTGTTTGAGATAATGTACGAACTACGTCTTCTAGTTCAACTGTTCTCCCTTGAAGTGTTATTGCACTTTTTCGTGCTTCTTCTAATTTTCCTCTCCTGGTTGATGCAGCTTTTCTGACACTCGTAAACGCGTCTGTTACTGACGAAGGGAGTAAACCTTGATCAACCGCTTCATCTGTTGCGCTTAAAACAGATTGTGTTTCTCTATCAAGCGCTGCTATAACATCTGGTAATGAAGCTAAATCACCAACTGTTCCAAGATGTTTTTCTACCACTTCGGCAAGTTGAGCAACTGCAATTTGCGCGGCATCTACGTTTGCCTTAATCTTTCTTGCATGGTCTCGACGAGCAATAACTGCTTTTCTTGCTGTTTCTAAAATTTGTTTTGCTTCTTGAGGCAAAGCTTCCTCCGGAACTCCTGCCAACTGTTTTTCAAGTCCAGCGAGTCGTTCTTCTTGAGCTGTTATATCAGCTATAGCTTCAACTGCGGTAGACTTATCTGATGTTAATAATACTTTTGCAACAGCTGCCTCTATTTCAACTGTTTGTTTCAATGCATTATTCGTTCTACGAAGTTCAGATATATGCGTTTTTGCTTCAGTAATACCCAATAATTGTTCCCCTCGTGGTGATACAATAAGAGTGCTTCCGATATCTTCCGATGCTAATTGTACCTCTTCAATACGTTGTTGAATTTGCTCTATTTGCGCTCCCACTTGACTAGACGCTTCCTGTGCTGATAAACCAGCAATTGGTCTATCTGGTGTTATCTCGAGTGCTGAGATTGCATTATCAAATATTGTTAATTGTCTACTTACCTTTGTCACTTCATCTAATTTAGCTGTTACCTCAGTTAGAACAGCAGGTGGTAAGTCCGTTCGATCAATAGCCATTAACTGTGCTTCAATTGCACGAATTCTATTTATTCGTTCATTAATAGCCGCATGAATATTTGGCGTATCTTCTGAAATTTTGGTAAGCTCTTTTGTTTCTTCAATGGTACCTAATGCATTCATCGCTACATCAGTTACTTGAGAGGCTCGAATTAGTTGATCACGCATTGAACTTGCTCGTACAACGTTCGTTGCAAGCTGATTTGCTTCTTGTTCAGTAAGAAGTCCTGCGTCAATTGCTCCAAGCTGATCTGTTGCCTCAGAAAGTTGTTGGAGTGCTCCAGCTAATGCTTCCCGGATTTGAGCAACTGGTGCTTGCATAGCACGAATTGATTGATACCAGGCAAATGTAATTTGTCTCTGAACCCGAGCTGCTTGTTCCTGTACTATTTGTGCTTTCTGTTCTCGTTGGTTTTGAAGAATAAGCGCATACACTTCCTCAATAGATTGGGCATCATATACAGCTTTTGGAGATAATCCCCAATACCGAATACCGTCAATTTTTGCCTGTTGAAGTTCACGATGAGCAGAAAGGAGAGCATCTAGGGTTAATTGTTCTTTTGGAACCACTTGAGGAGCTTGTACGACTGGTGTGATAGCTTCTCTTTGCGCTTGAGCTAGTGCTTTATCTTGTGCAATTCGTACTGCAATACGAATTGCTAACGCTTCTAACTGGGAAAATGATGTAATTGATTGTAATTCATGGTATTCAAATAGATTTACAAACTGCGCGAGATCATCTTTTGTTTCTTGTAAACTCTGTTGCGTTTGAAGAACAATTTCTTCTAATTCGGGAATCGTCAAATCAACAAATGATGACGGATCAATCGTGTTATCAACTGCAAGAATCTGCGCGAGGAGTTGTTGTTTTCGAAGAGAGATAACCGCTGTATACGCGAGTTTCCCAACCTCTGCAATGATGCTATCTTGTTCACTAGATGTTAACACTAAATCAGCTGCTGCGGCTTTTGATAGTCCCAATAATTTTACAATTGCATCTCTATTATTTTGGATAAATGCTGACTCATCAATACTTGTCAGATTCCATTCCGACAGATTCTCAATAGTTAATCGTCCAAGGGTTCGCTGAACGTTGCCCACAAGTATTCCCACACGACGGTACTGTTGGGGAGATAATCGAGTGAGTAACCGAAGCAATATTCCCCCCTGATCTAATAGTTGTTGGAATGCAGGATCAAGTTTTCGATCAGCAATTACTTTTTGTGCGTATGCGCGTGCTTCACGCTCTCCAGCACTCGTAATTACTTGTTGTGCTTGCAATCTGTAAGACGAAATAAAATTTCCAACAACGCCAAGATCAAGTTGAAGTTTATCTAAATCAACAGTTTGTCCTGTCAGAATCGAAACTTGCGCAGAAATTAGTTCTTCAAGTTCAGTTACTGACGTTTGTAACTGATCAAGCTCTTTTTGAATTTGATCTACTTCAACTTCTGCTTCTTGCTTATTTACGATATTTTGCGCCTGAGCGATGCGTATTCCTAATATTCGACGCGTTTCTTGAATTGTAAAAACACGAATTTGTAGTGTTGCAAGAGGTGATATTTTAAATGTATCTGCGTCAATTATCGGTTTACGATCTGGACGCATCTTTTCAACTGGAATTACTGATAATCTTCCTTGAGTAATCACTGTTCGTTGTCCTATCCGTACACCTTTGGTGATAAATACGCGATATCGATTTGTTGTAGTATATCCAATAACAACACCCTCTTCGGCTCCATTGACACCTCGAAGTACAACTGTTGCTCCTAATGCAAACACTGGTTTAAATGGAGCAAGTGGTGCAACTTCTTCTTCAGGAAGTGCTACACCTTCTTCCACACGAGATCGTGGTAATCGAATTTGTCCTTTCAAAGTCCCCTTTGTTACATTAACAACATAGAAACGACCTTGCGGTGTTGCACTTACTATAGTTCCCTCTCCTGTTGTTCCATCAGGGAGAATGACTGTTACTGGAGTATCTATTGGAATGATGATAATTTGAGGTACCTCAGGTACTATTTCCTCAGGAACAATCTCCTCTGGAATTATTTCTTCTGGAACTATTTCCACGGGAACAACTGCCGGAACTTGTTTAGGTAATATGTGAATTTTATTTCCGTAAATACGTATTATGTAATTATCTCGTGTTGCTCCTTTATGCACCTCTACAACATTATTAAAGATGCGTTTATGTGCTGAGGTGGCGGTTCGATTAAATATGTTGAACGTGAAAAAATCAAACCAATCACGGCCAGCTATTTTCAGTCGATCTCTCAATCCAGCAACTACGTTACTGGTTATCGGTTTACTCTCAAAATAATTGATGACATTCTTTCTGCTTGTTTCAAAAAATCTTTGAAACGCCCAATTCATAATTCTTGGAGTAATGGCTTTTCGTGAATCAGCCAGTCCCGGATCAAGAAGAACAAGATGTTTTTGACCGTCTGCTCCATTTGCAAGAACAAGATTATCAGCGCCCCCAAGATCAAACTGTAATCCATATTGGGTGTATACACGATCAGCTAAATCAAAAAGATCCTTCGCCTCTTGGAGAAGTCTCTGTCGTTCTTCTTCACTTGTCCACCGATATTCAAATATTGGTGTAAATTTTAAAAAATCTGCGATAATAAGTGATCGATTAAGATTCCCTATGTGGAAAAAAGTGCTATTTGGAACAGCATATTTCAATCGTGGAAACCGTTCAGCAATTTCTTTTTGAAGCACAGTAAATCCAAGAACATACTCTTGTAAACAAGATAAAATACCAGCTTCGCAAGCGGAAAAATATCTTGAGTGTTCTCGTCGATTCATTTTAGCAACCTTTACTACAGATTTATTCTGTCCATTAATATCTGTATATTCCAAGGTTGTTCGATAAACAAAACTCTCAAATCCTGATCCTAACACCGCCACAGCTATAAATACGTGTTTTGTATTGATACCTGTTGTCCCATCAGGATTTTGCGTTGTCCAGGTTACTGTGTATTCATATCTCTTTTCATCTGATTCTGCTTTGTCATCACGACGACCAACTTCTGTTATTTGAACATCTTTTGGAATTTGTCCATTAAACAAATCTTCTAAAGTTACTGCATACACATGCATATATGTATCTGCAACTTCATGCCGTGCGTATGGAAGTTCTTTTATAAAAAAGAAGACTGAACGGAATATGCTTCGTAGTTTAAATCGACGAGGGGTCGTGGTTTTAATTATGGTATCTGCTAATTCTTGTGCACTAACATCAATATTAACTGGAATAAGACTTGCATTAATCTCACCAACAGCAATGGTATCTTGTGGTAATCCAATTGACGATGTTGGATTTTTCCTTTGAAAAATATCGCGAAACCATTGTCCGAACGTTCGTCTCGTAGGTTGTGTTTCTTGAGGCGCAACTGGACCTTTTACTACTGGTTTTTCGGCAGTAGTCGCAGCTGTTGGTCTGTTCCATTCAAAATAATCTATTTCCATGTCTCCTGTTGTCTTTTTTAAGACAAATCCATGCTTTGAATAAAATGCAAGTAATTTTTGTTCAGCTTCAGCAAATCCAGGTTTTCCAGATTCCACTTCCGTAGGTAATCCAAGAGGGCTGGCAAATAGCCATATTCTGTTCCACTTCTGATTTTGTAAATGTTGAACAAGTTTGGACCCAAATCCTTCTTTTTGGTATTTTGGATCAATAAGAAGAAGGTCAAGATGCGCAGTCGTTACAGATTCTTCTTCAACAATAGCAATCCCTCGGATAGTTCCATCTGAATGCATAATTTTGAAATAGGTTACATTTTTCCGTATTGCGCTTGGCCAATTTTTTCCTGGATTTTCTGAAACTATCTTTGCGCGAAATGCTTCCACTTCTTCGTACGTTGCAGGCGTCATAGCACCAGGAAGAACTGTCATATCTAGATTGGCTGGTTCTTCGATGAAGATACTTCCTAACACTTCGTTATCCACTTGCGCCTGATCATAACGATCAAGAATAGTTATTTGTGGTTCTTCAGCAGCAACGTGTATTGGAGCAGAAACACTCGGTGTAACTTTTACTCCTAATAATGGATTCATAAACCCAGTCAGAAGTGATAACGTCAGAGCTGCCACTAAATTCGGAAATAATGATGTAGCTACTGCTCCAAGAACAGTTGTTGCAAGTCCTTTTGCAAGGAGAAGCCATGGACTTACTGCAAGAAGAGATAGTCCAAGTGGTGGGAAGATGAGTGCACCAATGCCAATAAATATTCCTCCTGTTACAAGACCTAAAGCTCCAAGCGGAAGAGCAAGATATGGCTGTTGTGCAAAAAGTCGGACAACACGTCCAATGTCGTACAAAATAAACGGCGGGAAGAGTGCACGACTTAACGTATATCCAATTGACCGTGATAGATTTTGAGAAACAAACTGTACCCGTTGCCGTGGGGTTAAATCACGCATTGTTGTCTCGGGAACTGGAGAAATGTTAGCGATATTGTAAAAGAATCGACCAATAATATTCTTTGGCTGGGTATCCATGACACCCACAAACCATTTTTCAAATCTATTTCCATTGGATTTCCACTTTGCCCAATGATCAACTGTTCCAAAACGAATAGCGCTCCATGTTATAAACTTAGTAAGTTGTGCATTCCGCCAATTGGTAAATGCAATTTGGCGTCGTGCACCAGCAAGATTAACTTTCATCCGAGCATCAAACGTTCTTCCTCGCAGCGCACCGATAAGACCGCGATAATTATCGTTGTATGTTCCTGCAAACGCTGCTCCCTCAAGATAATTGGTAATACCAGGCATGGAAGAAGATGTAAGTTCAATATCAAAATGTATTCCCTTCTCTTTGGTTAATAAATATAAATGTAACGTTCCATCATCCTCTTGAAAGGCAACATAGGTGGATTGTCCGATTGTGAGTCTTGTTCCATCAGCAAGTGGCACTGGTGTAGATGGAAGCCTTGTCCGCCCATTCCGAGCGACATCGAGTACGACTGCCTCGACAATACCTTTTGCTGGATCCCGAAGAATAATGACTTGTCCTGGTGAGACAGTTGGATCATCTACCTTTCCATAATCTTCGTGACTTCCTAACAGTTCAAATGTCATGCCTGGTCGAAGCGCTGTTTGCCACGCACGAGGACTCTCAAGAAGTGTAACGACTGGCTGACCGGAGGGAGATGTTGAAGAGGATATACTCATAAGAGCAGCAATTACTCTTCTCATTTCATCAATAACTGGAAGTTCTAATGCAACAGGAAGCATTGGTTGAATGATTGCTTTTTGTGTTCTTCCAGTATTTTTTTGTTGTATCGCTTGACGAGCTTCAAGCAATGCACTCTTTGCATCAATTAATGATAATACGGTTCCATTAGTTGACCAAGGCTCTTCTTGTAATTTAGCTGTGGGGTAACGGAAAACATGTGCTTTGATAGTTGAAATACCAGCTGCTTTCGCTGCAGCGGTACGGTGTGTTCCACGAATGGTTTCATATACCCCGCCGCCTAAATCAAGAATCCAAATCGGATCAGGTTCTGGTTTACCATCAGGAGTCATTTCAAAATTAAATGTCCCATCACGCATTTGTTCAACAATAGTTAGCCAATCCTTTGAAAGCATTTTTCCGAATCTTCCCTCCTCCTCTCCCGCTCGATCGATAGTTCCCCATGAGGTAATTGCAGGTGCATCAAGAATTTGATCAACTGGAACATCTTCTGTGGTTTCGATCGCCCCTTCTGGGAGTGATCCATACCAACGATTTAAATTGAAACGAGGATTTTCAGTTTGACTATCTAAATACGCTTTTATTTTCGGCAATTGATCTTCATTTATTGGACCAGATTTGGGAGTTTGCCACGGTTGCTTCTGTTTTAGTACAGGTCCAGTTGCTTTATTATTTGCATTTATCGCCTCAAGTAAACTCTTTTCTATCGCAGCAATCTTAAGATTTAGTTCATCATACGAAAGATCAGTTGTTACAGATGCGAGTGTTGTAGTTATAAGTGGTTGTAATTGATTTTTAAGCTCTGTATATCGATCTACCAATCGTTGCTTTACTGCTTTTGTTATATCGTCAACTAATCGTTTCAATAACGCTATATCAGTCACCTGATCTATCTCTGCATCTGTTGGAACACTAGTAAACATTAGTCGTGTTTGAGCTAATACTGTTTTTACTTGTTCTCGCGCTACCTCTACCGTTTGATTCAGAAGTTCTGCATTATCAAACACGTCTTTCCCATCGATATCATGAATGAGAGTTAATCGTCCTTCTTTTCCTTTTCTCACGGTAAATTTCTCACCAGTAGTTATTGGTCCCAAAACCACCGTATCTCCTTCTGTTATACTCATGATCTGACCAAAAATAGGTTGTCCATTGACGAGTGTGCCATTAGCCGAATTCTGATCTACGATCAACAATGCACCATCTTTTAGCCGCGCTACCGATGCGTGCTCCCGGGAAACTGCGGTGTTAACACCTCTAACAATAAAACTATTTTTGTTTGATCTACCAATATGGACAATCGATTCAAGATTGGCCTTGAGAAATGCGAATCGTTGAGTGGTAATACCAAATAAATCTTCAATCTGTTTATCATAAATTGCCTGAACTTGATCTTTTTCAAATTCTAATTTTAGTAATTCATCAATCGCGTCTTGCTTACGGACTGCTTCTCTAGAATTCTTATCCACAATATCAGCAGAATAATCACCTACTCCGTCAAATAGCTCAGTACTTTTTAAATATGCCGATATGAATTTATGCAATCCATCTTCACCATAAAGCTTCGCAATAGCCCGAACCAAAAATGCACCGGTGGCATATGACCATTCATAAACGACCTTTTCCTGAACTGAATTAAGTTTACCCAATTCTTGAGCGGTAACCGCTATTGGTCTATTAAACCCATGATAATTTTCTGGTTTTAGTTGACCATGAGTGTAAACATCAACATTTACACCACCTTCTGGTACCACTTCGCTTCCTATATACACTGCAATTCCTTCATCAAATTCTGCCAATGGAGATGAGCCCAGTTGTTCATGAACAAATTCGTGAGCTATAATTGAACGAAAACTAACGAGATCAGCGTCAAAAGACAAAAGTAAAGCATTGTCAATCTTATCCGAATCACTTAATAATCTCCCTGTACCATACCCTCCACGAGGTGCTGCTTCTGGAGGAACAATTAATAATTCTGTTGGTAAGCCATTGTTATAAAACGTATTTACTTGACTCATAACAAAATATGCTTGTGCAACTATTTGCTGTGCAGAAGACAGTCCTACCGATGAATGGATTCGATTCTTGCTGATATGAAAAGTGAATATTTGACCAGTATCTGAGACGGCTTCCAACGTTTCGATTTCTCCGATTTTTGCTGGATCTAGTATTACGTCTTTATCCACACCAATTTTTGGTGTTCCATCAGGGTTTAAAAATTTTTGCATAATTTCTTGCGGAGTTTTTGATGAAGCTTTGATCGTAAATTTACCGTATGTTTTGCCATCTCGACTAATCCACACCCAATCTTTTTCGTTTACTTGTATAAGCGCATTGATAATCTGACGCTTTTGACCTTTAGGTAACAACGTTGTTTTACCGGTTACTGCATCTATAATAGTAAGTGGACTAGTGCTGGTATTTTGAAAGTTACCATCTGTCAAACGCGACAATGATGGATTAATTTGCTCAGCCTTCGCTGTTAGCAGTGATGGAGCACCATCTTCTAATATAGGCCCAGAAATATCTACTCTTCCAAGAAGCGATGAAACGAGACGGAATACATCATGAATGAGAACTGGAACACCAATCTGAGGAGCAGTTGCAACAAGAAGAATTCTTCCTGCAAGAAGGGATCCGGCACGGATTGCGCGCTGTTGCCATGAGATATTTTGCGTCCATGGTTGTGGGAACAAAATGTACTCACCTGCAAAAGAAACAATACGATGAACTGTCTCATTGGGGATCGCTAACAATCCCTGATACAAATCATGAACAAGCCATGGGGCGGTATAGACTAGTCCACCAAGTCGATAAATAAGTCCCCGTCCAAACAATGCCCATATTCCCTGTCCAATCCGCTGCGGTGTTTCGACAGTGTTATCAAATAATTGCGGCTCAACAATGGCTCTAAATATGTTAATAAAACTATTACGGATGGACCGTAACACTGTTTGAACAGTTCTTGGTGAAGATGATGGTGTTATTGTTGTATTAGTAGATGTTGTTGAAGCATTTGCTGGTGCTGCAGTAAGAGAAGCTATGATTGGTTTTGATACTGATTCATCTAACCATGCTGCATACTCCATTGGACGTTTATCAGCGGGTAATTTGTCGTTATCAGAAACATATTTTTGTAATGCGTCTGCTGCAGCTGTCCGAAGTGTTGAAGCTTGCGGATCACCCTGTATTACGGCTTCTTCATATTGTCTAATGATGTCAATAACATTTGCTCTCACTCCAACTGTCGGACTTGTGGAGCCTTGATCTGTGAGGGCCTGTGATAATCGAGTGATAATATCTGTCCGATGTTGATTTTGTTGTTCAGTTACCACCTCTTGTGCTTTTTGTGCTCTATCAACAAGCTGATCTCTTTCATCAAGAAGGCGTCCAAGCTCTTGATCCACTTCTGATTCTCGAACTGTCATACCGTCTCCGTACGTTTTGAGAGATAACCCAAGCAATAGTGGCCCTTTTAATATACCTACTGCTTCACCGGTTCCTCGCTCACGTATTTCTACTGTGTCATTTGAGAACGCAGTCGTTATATCAAATCCGCCATCACCTATTTGAGTGTCAGTCATCTGTCCAATAAATTTTATTCTATAAGAAAATTTTAATGGAAGAAGTTTTGCTAGACCTGTGATTGGATCATACACAACAATCTCATCATCTCGACTCAAACGTGCTACATCTGCTCTTTTTACAGTAAACTGTGCATTTTTCATCGCTACTTGTTGATTTAGTGCCTGATCAGCTGCAATAGCTTGTCTCTGTAATTCTTCATATTCTAACCGCGCTGCAAGAGCACCTATCGCAAGAATCGTTGGTGATACATTTGCTTGTTGTGCATTTACAATTGCTTGTCTTCGTGCTGTTTCTGATGTCCGAAGCGCTTGTACGCCTACCGCTCCTCCTGGTTCAACTGATGGACCAGTGCGGTTTGTCGAAGCTGTGAGCGAAGTTTTTGGCTCAGTGAGACCACGAACAACAGTGCTTGTTACATTTGCACGAGGATCTGTGGCACTTGCAAAGGTATATGCCTCCATACTCGTCAGTATTTCAGCAATATTTTTCCCTTGTGTATATGGTTTTACTTTAGCTAATTCTGCTGATGTTCTGAGTTTTGAGAAATCTAATCGATCTTTAATTGAAATTGGCGCATCTCCAACAAAAGTTAATTCACGAACTAAACTGGCAAGTTTTTGATTTCTACCAATTCCAAAGAGCCCTCCGCGGAGTTCACGTTGAACTTCTGGGATAGAAACCATCTGATCAATGGTTTCTTGAGCAATTTTTGCTTGTCTGGCAATTTCAAGCTCAATATCCACTTCTGTTGCACCGATTCGGACGTTCATCCGTCGTTGTCCTGATTCAAGAAGGGATGTGACTTTTGTTCGGCAATTACAGCTTTCTGGAAGAAGTGCTGCTATTTCTTGTGATTTGGCTCGTAAAAATTCATTGAGATACTGAAGTCTTGTTGAAGTTCCTCTTCGTTGAATCTCAAGCGTCGCATTTGCATCAGCCATTGTTCTGAATTCTCCGGTTAACTCTAATTGTCTTCCTGTGTCACCGATAACAACAAATTCGGCATCTTTTGCAAACGCTGAGTACACATCAGCCGTTCCTCCTTCATTTCCTCTTGCACGGATAAGTGCCTGATACCACTCTGAACTTGTGTTACTTCTGTCTCCAATCACACGCAGGGATTCATCTGCATAGGATAATGGATTTACCCCAATATCTGCTCCTTTTTCGTAGTAATCAACATAAAATTCACCGCTTGCACGCCATTGTGTTTTCATCTCATCAAGCATAGAAAGAGTAATGGGAGAAGTATCGAGAGGAGTTCTGCTTCTACTTAGTTCTGTCACTTGTTCGCTTATTTGTCTCATTCCATCGGGCCCATCAACAGAGATCATTCTGCCTGCACTATCAACGAGTCGCTGCACTTTTTCTGTAACAAGCACATATTGTTGTTTTCCATTCACTTCAACAAACTCTACCCGTTGCCGAGTTAACGACACAGTTCGGTTTCCATCTGCATCAGGAATTCTACTAACACTATCTACTGTTTCAATGACATGGAGATCATTTCTATTTCGAAACACTTTATTACTCCCTCCAAATACTTCCATCACTTGCGCCCGAACTTCGATATCTGACGCTTCTGTATTTGCGGCATTCACGATCATTGCGCCTCTTTTCCCTTCTGCTTCTGCTGCAGCACTTGTAAGGAATCGACCCTTAATTCCTTCTACCCCATCGACCATAAAGATACCAGCTATTGGTCTTCTGGGTTCTACATACCTTCCATTTACCATGGTTCCATACAAAAATGTTTCTGTACCAAAATTTCCAACGGTCGCAGAGTCTGCAACTGCACCTTGCCATACACGTGCAACTTCTTCTGCTTCAAGTGACATACCAACAGTGCTACGTGCACGGGAATTTAACTCAAGGAGCGTAATTTCCTGAGAATTTTGTGAGATACTGACATCATTAACATTCAATTCACGAGGAGCTGATGGGTCAATAAGGCTGATAACACGTTTTCCTTCTGTATTATAGATAAGATTCTGCAACCCATCACTCAATTGTTTTCCCTCAAACACATTCCGATCTTTTGGAACAACAACCATAGTCTCTCGCTGTGTTCCATCAGGAAGCGTTGTTATTTTTCGAATTGATGCGTATTTATTCCCCGCAACATCTGCATACAGTCCAGTCAAGGTTTCCATGACGCCTGCTTGTTGTAAAAACTCATCTCGTACACCACTCATCACAACATCAGTTATTTTCTCCGTACTCATGCCATTCAGCCGTTGTTCAAATGCAGTTAATGCTTCTGGTTTTGCTGCTACAAGCCCTGCTTCTGTACCCATATCTCCCAATAATGCGTTTATTTGCTCTGCTGCTTCTGGATGCGCTGTCCGAAGTTCAAGAAGAATATCCCGATACGCTCGTACCCGAATATCTTGCCGCAGTACCATTTCACCTTTAGTTGATAACTGCGTATCAAATAATTGACGAAGTCCTTGTGTTCCTTTTTCTGTTATTGCTAGTGTTGCTAAATCACGCAGTCGAACAAGTGATCCTGATGCAGCATCTTCAAAAGTCACTTTTCCTGTTGCCGGATCGACATTCCATCCAAGGGTCTTTGATAACCGTGATACATCAGCTTTTCCTTCTGATGTTGTTGCATAGACAGTTGTTTTACCAGATATTGCAAGACGCATCGAAGGATCCCAAATAGTTTTGACTTCATCAACGATAAATTCAAATCCACGACCACCCTCGAGACCTTCTACAAATTTTATTTGTCTTCCAGCATTTGGTGATCCTTCACTATATCCCGGCATCCATTCATAACCAATTTTATTAGTCGAAATAACCACACCAGCATCCATCAATTGTTGGAATTCACCAGGAGTTAATTCAGAAATAGGTTTCGTTAATTCGAATGATTTTATTCCTTGCGCTTCAAAAATTGTGCTATATGTTTCAGAATTTTTCGTTATTGTCTCAACAGATTCAACAATCAACACTTGTTTTCTTCCAGAATAAAGGAATCGTTCTCCTGCCATGATGGCAGACACTTCTGTTTTCCCGGATCCTCCTGGGGCACGTAAGAATAGTCCGCCATCTCCTCGCGTTGCTCCAAGGATAATATTGCCTAATTGATCTTGCGGTGCAGCAGATGGATTTGTTGGGTCCTCACTATATAAAGGAAACGGTTTACCTCGTAATTTTGCAAGTGCTTCTTGAACTTTAATGAGTCTTGCGTTTGCTCCATCAGGGCCTTCTAAATAAGCACGGGTTTTCGGATCAGTTATACTTTCTGTATCAATAACTCGAGCAGTAACCGTCCCATCATCACTCGTAATTGATTTTACTTTTACTCCCTCCAGATTGAGTCGTTCAACTGGAATACCATCTGATTCAAATCGAGGCATTTGTTTGGCTGTTTCAGCAACAGCTGCTGATGAATATGCACCACGTTTAAACACACGGTCAACAAAATCTCTCAGACCGGTTCTCCGCGGTTGTGTGACTGCTGGTTGCGAGGCACGAAGTAGGTCTGCAACAAATGCTTGTTCAACACGAGCTTGCACTGCTTTTTGCTGAGTAGGACCCATTCGTGAAGCAATAGTATTACGCATTCCCCCTGCCAACGAAATTTTGTATTGCAAATCAGCAATAGTATTTTTTGTTACAGCATACCGTGTTTCTACATCTCGTATAGCAATATCAACCCCTGCTAATTCATCACCTGTTATTCCCACCCGTTCTGCTTGTAATCGTTTATATTCTATTTCAAGTTCCTTCAATGTTTGTTGATGTTGAATCGCTTCCCGTGCATACCCTCGCTGCACTTCATTCCATGAGCGCATAGTAAGTTCTTGTTGCTTTGTATAAAGTTTTTCCGCAACCGGAGCAAGCTGTTCATTAGTGGTTGCACTGTTTCTTGCAAGTTTCAAATACTCTTCACGGGCTTGCTGGAATGCTCTGGCTTCTTTTGATCCAAGCCCGATACGAGCAAGTGCATCATCAATTGCTCCCCCAATACCACGTTGCGGAGGAGAAGTAAGTGCTAATTCGGATGTAACGATTGTTTTCACTTGATTTATTCGCTCAATAACTTGTTGGCGCTTAATAGAAAGGGCTTGATCTTCTCCGAAGGTATATTTTGGAATAACATCAAGATCTGCTAATGCTTGTCGTAATGCTGTTTGACTTGTTGTTGGATTTCTTCCTCCTGCCAATTTCCGTGTTAATTCTATTCGAGCAAGTTCTGTTGTTTGTACGTCTATTGCGGTTCGAAGGGCTACGTTTACTCGTTCAAGGTCTGCCGGTATAACCCCTGTTCGTAATTGACCATTTTCGTAAAGAGCTAATTTTCCTCGTATTGCAGCATCATAACTTGATACCGTGGTATCAGAAAAATTCTGAATACTTTCTGGCGTTCTAAAGGTCGCAATTTCATGTCCTGCAGAAATAAGTGCTGAAGCAGCACTTTGAATACACCCTGCGACATCTCCTCTTCCTGGAGTAAGAATTAGTGAAGAACAAGCAACGATTGTTTGTGCTGTATTAAGACCAATATCAGCTGCTCCAATAGTTCGTTGTATCCCCTGCTGGGGAGAAACTGCACCGGGAGCTCCAGCGGGTCGTTGCTGTGCTTGTGGTTGAGCCATATTTGCCGTTGCTAAACGCGCAATTGATACAAGAGTAAGTGCGACGTTTGTTGCACAGCTTAATCCACTTGCATTTTCCCCTCCACGAATGACATTTGCACATTCATAGACCGCTTGTGAACCAAATAGTCCAACAGCAGCACTTTGCACCGCACGATTGGCAACTTGTAATGCTGGACTTGCTCCTTCTGCTAATGCTATTTTTCCAACCAATGTTGTGCGCGCAGCCTTCTCGATTGCAAGAGCTGTTATAGCTCGCTCAGCCTGACGTCCCCCTTGTTGAAGCATTGCATTAGCCACTGCCTGTTGTCCCGCAGCAGCTCCAACTCCAGTAGACACAGCGGCAAAAACAGTATTTCCTATTGCAAATCCGCATCGAGTTTTTTGTTCACTCGTCATGTGGCCATCAAACGTACAATATTCAGCTACTTGTTGCGTGCTTAATGTTGTTGCTGCAACCCCAACAGCTGTTCCAAAAACTGTTGCTGCCATGGCTCCACTTGAAAAAGCTACCGCGGTAAATGTAGATGCTCCAGCTGCTGCACCAACTCCCACAGTTGTAGCTCCCCAAATAGCTCCAGCAAGTGGGAGCGCTGGAAGTGCTGCAAGCACAACAGCTGCGGTCGCCGGGGCTGCTCCCTGCATCACTGCTCCTCTGGTAACACTCCACACGTTGTAGGTATCTGAATGTTCACAGGTCCATAATGCACCACTACAGTTTTTATAATTACTCATGAGAATTTCATTACCCCGCTTTGTTGTTCCTTGAGAAACGTTATTGAAAAAATTCAACAGTTTGTATCCGGCCGGCATAGTTCTGACGTATTCTCGACCAGCACTCACATCAACGTCACCCGCAAGTAAATGCTCCAATGTGTAGTCTTCCGACCTCCCCATATTTTGTATTGTTGTTGAATAGTCCCAAAGCCCTACATTGTCAGTAAATCCAGTTAATTGCTGAAGACGAAAGTCGGTTAATGTTCCGCTATGAGAGCTTTTCCAAGATTGATACGCGCTTGAGCTTAACGCATCGGAATCCATTTGTTCACGTGTCGCCGCATCAAGCGTTGACATATACGCTTCAATCATTGCTCGTGTCGCTTGTTTCTGCGCTTCAGGAACAAGAGCAACACTCGCACCAGTGCCTGAGGTTAATGAAGAATTTTTTAATTCTACTAATTGATGAACTTGATTTTTTAGTGCACTCACATCAAGTGTACCCATGAGGGCAGCTCGTTGTAACCATTGTGGATCAGCTTCAAAAAATGTTTCTGAACCGGGAATATCTTTTCTATCAACGTGATCTTGAATATATAAGGCAGCCGCATAATTTTCTTGCGTTTGTTTTCTTACTGTTGGATCACTCAAATCAAGCTCTGTATACAACTCTGGAGTGTAATATTTAACATCTCGAATTGCCATTTCCCCTGCCCATAAATTCTGTGCTTGTTCAATCTGAGGATTTTTATCTTGAACAAATTTATTTGTTGCACCAGATCGATTTCCAAAAAGAGTTGTGACCCCATTAGCAAAATTAAACACACCTAACGCAGCTTTTTCCCCACCATTTAATAATGCATATGGATCATCAACAGGTTTGATTTCTCCACGCATAACCTGTGCATAAAATTGGTCTAGATTATCCACACGTGCATTTCCTAAGGTAATATACGTATTTTCATTGGTAATTGCTTTTGCAAGTTGTGACAAAAGATAATCTTCCGGTTTACTATCCGGATTAGCTATTTGCCACGTCTTAAACTCAGGAGTTTGAGATAAACTTGCAACATAACTTAACCGCGTCTGTTCATTCAGTCCTTGATACATCCCAAGAGCCCTATTATCTGCAACCCATTGTGGGGTTCCTGCAACTTGTCTTGATGCGGGAAGAATGTTTCGCGCTATTGCAGCTATTGCTCGCGTCCATGGTTTTGCTGCGTTATATGTTTCTTGCTGTGTGATCGGTATAAAAGTTCCTTGTGCATAAGCAGCTGCATACTGTTCAGTCATTCCTACAACATCCCAATTTTTTGCCATTGCGGCGAACGCTTCGTCATTGCGTCTATTAAATTCCTCAAATGATATATCTCCGTGTTCAGCTTTATATTGACGGTATGCTTGATAATAAGGAGAATCTGTCTGATTTTCGATTTGCTGCAGTTGACTTACTAATCCTTGCAATTCAGGTGGAGCTGAAACTGATGTCCATGCAGCTGGTAATTTATCCACAAGCGCTGATCGACAAGTTATAGGATCCGAACATGTTAATCTCAATGTTGGATGACTCGCTATATAGTCCATCACAGCTTGATCATCTCCTGTAACAACAACATTAAGAAGCGCGACATCTTGAAAATGTTTCTGGGCTGTTATCTGATCCGTCGCACTTATTTCAGGTAACAATACACTTTGTGCATAGGCAAGATCTTCTCCACAGCGCGTTTTATCTGCTTCGGTTTTTACTAATTCCGAACAGAGCGCTTGTAAATCACCAGGCATTCCCTGAAGAGCAATTGAGGAAATCCGTCTCTCATAATTATCAGCAAGCCCCGTTATGTATGCTTGATACCCCTCTGGAAGATTTCCTTGCGCTTCTGTTACTAACCGTTGTCGAATGGTATCTGGATTACAACTTGTTATTCCTGCACATAATTCAGTATTAGAACGGAAATATTGCTCTTGAAACTTACCCAACGCAGTGAGGGATTGTTTTGTTTCTTCAGATATTCCAGGATAAGATAACACTTCTCTCGTTCGATCAACACATCCTGTTTCTCCTTCACATGCAGCAAAAGTTTGTTGTGCTTCAATGAAGGCGTTTATTAATTTATTTTCAATGTATCCACCATATCCAACTGTATCGTAATATTGCTTTTCCTGTACTGAAACTCCTTGCTTCCCAGCAAGGATTATTAGTTGATGCGCATACTCAACACAGGAAGCTTCTCCATATTTGGATTTACATACGTTGTATTGCTCAAGAAGAGGATAGTATTCAGTTGAAACAAATGTATTTGTTTCGATATTTTGTAACACTGTGTTTGTTATATCTGCTGTATATCCTGCTGTTGTCATAGCATTAGTTGCTTCAGTCTTACAAACACTTTCTGTCTTCCCTGATTCCATACATGCTTGGAATCGATCACTATACACTGTTCCCGCTGCCCCTATCTTATCTTGATATGCTTGCACTTCTGCTTGATATGCTGGATCATTTTGAAGATATGATGGTACTCTGGTAAGAATACAACCTGGACACTTTTCCCATTCAGGATACCCATGACCACCATCAGCAATACATTTCCAACGATTGCTTTCACCATACTCTGGTCCTATGGATATGGTTCCAACTGGTAACCCTCCTGTTTCTTCATTTCCACACATTCGTGTTTCTTGTGGTTGTTGCGCTTGCAGACCGCAAAGATTAGCAAGTTGAGCCGTAAGATCTGATTCCGTAATGCCACCTCTTCTGGTAACATCAGCAAATGTATATCCATCTTTGCATCTATTTATAAAAAGTCCTGTTTGTCCATCACATTCATAAATAATACTGCCGCCTCCGAGAACTACTTCTCCGCCTTGATACGATCCATCTCCACACGTTTTTGGACCTGTAAGAGCAACCCGCGGTTTCGGGGTTACTGCGGGAATAAGAGGAGTTGGTGTTGCTGACGGTGTTGGTTGCACTGTAGGTTTGAGTGTCGGGGTGATAGTAATTTTTGGTGTAGGCGTGGGTGTTGGCTTTACTGCGCAACAACCACCTTCTTTACAAACATTATTTTGAAATTCAATATTAGAATCGCTTTGTCGACAATCTGCATTTAGTTTACATGTACCATACCATCCCATGGTAACTTGACACGTATCACCAATCCCCGGCTTCTCATCTGGTTTCTTTCCGCAACATCCTCCTGTTGCACACGCAACTGTGTCATACTCTATACCAACTCTTTCACGATCACATGATGCAAGATAGGTACATGTTCCTGGCCAACCACTTGAACTCATGCACGATTCACCATATTTTGGCAAATTTGCATATCTTGATTGTGGTTCAATGCCACAACACCCTTCAACCGCACAATTTCCCTTATCCCATGCAATATCATCACGGCCTTCTCGACAATTACTCTTTGCAACACACGTACCAGGCCAATATTTTGGATCCTCTGTTTCACACGCTTCACCTAATTGTGATAAACGTGGTGTTGGTGTGGGTTTTTGAGTACCACTAAGCCCTGGTGTTGGGGTATATCGTGACGTTGGGATAGGAGTAGGTTTAATATCAGTACAACACACTCCTGACGTACATGCATACGCATCAAATGATGTTCCATTACATTGATCTCGAAGCACACACTGTCCTTTATTATCCCTACTTGTTGTACAAGATGCTCCAAGTTGAGGTTCTTCTGAATTTTTTCCTTTCGGATTCACCCCGCAGCATTTTCCAACCGAACAAGGTTTACTTCCGTTACTCCAAGCAACGCCAACTGCCCATTCACTTTGGCAATCATTATTATTTGTTACACAAATTCCTGGCCATTCGTTCGCATTGGTACAAGACTGACTTTGAACACGAACGGGAACAAGTGTAGTTCTTACGGTTGGTGTTGAAGTTAAAGACACCTTAGGCACGCAACATCCATACCAAGCAAGCTGACAGGAACCACCAGCTGCTGCATTAACAAAGTCATGTGTTGTTAAATCACACTCAGATGAATTTGGATAACATGTACCTACTTTATTTTGAGCAGTACAACCATTTGGTGGAGTAGGAGTTGGTTTAGGTGTTGAAGATACAGATTTACATGTATATTTAAAAGGTACCCAATCTGTTTCTCCTCCTGAACATTGACTGCATGTTTCATCATCACCAAATTTAACACACGGCGCTCCTGGAGCAAGTGTTGGTCTTGCTCGAAGGGTTGGAGTTACGGTTGGAGCAACTATATGACTTGGCGTTGCTATAGGAACAGTAGATCGTGTTATTGTTGGAGTAATACCCACACACCCTTGATAACATTCTTCATAAAAACGCCCTGTGAGTCCTTTGCATGTTGCGATGCACTGGGCCATCGCGGAAGTTACGGCGATAGTAGGCGTAACTTGTGGAGTTCGTCTCGGATCGTGTTTACATTTTCGAGCAAGTAATCCATCTGGTTCATCTCCAAATTGACATCTATCACATTGGCTTATGGTTAACCACGTATCACATTGCTTGCCTGATTGAATCCATTGAATAGACGTGGGAGTTACTTTTAACGATACTTCTTTATCTAATGAAGCTTTGACTGGTTTTGTTGGAGTAGGACTTAAACACGTAGTCCAACGAATATTTCCAATAAGAATAAATGTACGACTTCCGTATGGACATTGCTGGGATGTTGGTGTTGGAGAAGCTTTTGTAAGTCCACTTTTTATTGCTGTTGGTGTTCTGTTGGTGTTGGAGAAGATTTTGTAAGTCCACTTTTTATTGCTGTTGGTGTTGGAGAAGCTTTTGTAAGTCCACTTTTTATTGCTGTTGGTGTTGGAGTTGATTTAACAATATCTTTCTTAATAGTTGGTGTTAGGGTAGCTTTAGCGACATCTTTTTTTACTGCTGTCGGTGTTGGAGTGTGGGGAATGGATTTACAACAATTCCCATTTCCCGGTTGATATATATCATCTGTACTAGTATCTCCATCACAAATAACGAGTGGAACAATGGCTTTTCTATACCCATTTGTACACACAACTGATGTTGGCGTAGGTGGTCTAGGTGTTGAGGTAGGTGGTCTCGGTGTTGCTGTGGGTAGTTTTGGTGTTGAGGTTGGTTTTGCTTTTGTTTTACAACATTTTGGATTACCAGGTTGAAAATCATCTTCCGTATCTGTATTCCCATCACATATTACTCCTGGAACACTTGCTGTTACATTATATTCACCAGAACATTTTGCTTTTGTTTTACAACATTTTGGATTACCAGGTTGAAAATCATCTTCCGTATCTGAATTGCCATCACACACGATTCCTGAAACAATTGCTTTTACGTTATATTCACCAGAGCACGTGGTAGACACAGTAGGTGTTGGAGGTTTTAGTGTAACTGTTGGTGATTTTGATGATGTGTCTTTAGATGAACCCTTTATTGGCGTAGGTGATGCTTTAGGTATGGTAGCTGCTCTGCTACGAACATCTTGTTGGTCGGTCTGAACTTTGTTGATAATAACAAAAGAAGAGATTGCTACAACGGCCAAAACAACCATTGGGATGATCTGAATAAATCCTTTATTTATTGCGGTAATTCTACGTCTAATCAATTTTTTAGATGCGCATCTCGTTTCCAAACCCCAAAGCAGACGCTCACGCGCTTCCTTATATATTAATAACTATGAGGGTTGTGAAATATCTTTGTCAAGGGGTTGACAACAAGTAGCAAAGTATGCAACGCTAAAAGCGTATGAAGAAAAAAGTCGTTCGCCGCAAGCAAGCTGCGCGACCAGTTCGAAGAGGTGAGAAGAAAAATTTTCTTCTTCTTCTGAAAAGCTGGATGTTTGTCGTTATGGTAGCCTTGATGCTTGGCATCGGAGCTATCGTTGGGTCTTTCATAAGCACCCAAATGGATGCGACAAATGGAACAGTTGCTGGCGTTTCCATCGAAGTTGAATAATAGTCTCCTCTATTTATCATGCTGTCCGCCAATAAGCGGATCAGTATTTTTTTTGTGGACCTGACCGGAGTCGAACCGGTGATCTCCGCAATGCGAATGCGGCGCATTACCAACTGTGCTACAGGCCCAAAAAATAACTTGTGGACCCGAGGGGAATTGAACCCCTTTCTACTCCGTGCCACGGAGTCGTTCTACCGGTATACTACGGGCCCGGTGAAATCAAGTATACTAGCCTCACTATTAGCAATCAATAGAGATTAACTGCTAGCAATAGTGTAAGATTGATTGCTATTTCAGATACGACCGCGGGTCGACGACTGCTCCATTTTTCCGGACTTCAAAATGTAAATGCGTTCCTGTTGACCTTCCTGTAGAACCCATTTTTCCAATAATTTGTCCCTTGGTTACTTTGTCTCCCGGTTTTACATATATTGCTTGCATATGTCCGTATAACGTAACAATCCCTCCTCCGTGATCAATCATCACATGATCACCATATCCCCACTTCGAATACTCAGCTAAAATGACTATTCCATTATCAGCAGCGGCTATTCCCGGAGCTGCTGGACTCGCTATATCAAGAGCATTATGATACCACGATGGATATTGGGTGACTACACCACTAGTGGGCCAAGCAAGTTGACCCGTACCTCCTGCAAACACTGATGGGGTAAATTTATATGTTGCAACTGGAGCTATTGGCGGCATACCATCTGGCACAACAAGGGTTTGACCAATATTCAAAGCAAATGTTTCGATATCTGAAAAGTCGTTAAACGGGAAGTTAACAATTTTTTGTGCCTCTGTACGATATTTTTTTGCAATCGTATAAATCGTATCCCCTTCCCGTACTTTATACACAATACCCGTCACTGGTGGGATTTTTAATTCTTGATCAATTGACAGCGCATCACCCTTCATGTCATTTGCCCATTTGATGGTATCAACGGAAATTCCAAATTGATCCGCGATTTTTTTCAGAGTATCCCCTTTTTGTACTGCATAGACAATAACTTGATCTCTTGGTTTATCAGACACTTGTGTGTCAACTCCAATGCTTGGATCGAGAGTGACAGCAACAGCTGATGGAGGAGTAAAATCAGCAAGTGTTTGCGGAATTGCTCCGGGATAAGAACTTGCAAGTATGGGTGCGCTCGCTGCTCCAAAAATAGCTAGAAGGATGAGAGAAATATGTAAAAATGGCCATTGATACGTTCCTCTACGGGCCATGAGGATATCAACAAAAATATCTTTTTTTGACTCGAACACTTTTCCGAATCGTACCGCGTGTCGTTCCAGATAAAACCACCATCCTCGACTCCACTCGCGCGCATCTCGTAAAATTTCTTTAAATATATGTTTCATACAATATATGTAGGGTAACAAAAATTATTCACTTGCGCAAATTGTGATGTTTAAATATGTTAAAAAGTAAATACAATCAAATTATATTAGCTAATATATAAATATATAATAAGATATCAAAGTATTATTAATGATATATTAACTGATCTACTATGAAAATTTATCCTGCAGTTTTTCTAATCTATTCACTATTTTTATTAAGCAAAATTAAATCACTTAATAATGATTTATTCATTCCACCATTCTTATTATGGGATATAGATTCATTGTTGTATCAAAAAAATCGTTCTTTCAACTATTTTACTTCAAAGAAAAAGAAACTGCATGAATTTTGGCTATATAACAGTACATACTAGTATCATTATATAATAACTGACCAAATATATCCTATAATTAACACCTTATTTCCCACAAAATACTACCCCATAGTTTAGCCTCGAATGAATATTTGTTGTTGAGGCTATTTGACATTCAGCACCATCCCCGATGTAATACTAGTATGACCAAAATCTTTACTTCAAAAACCCACCCAAATACCTCAACTTTTCTCCGCACAGGCATACACACTAACAATGGTCACTCATTACACGTTTCACACAAAGAGATATGAAAATGTTACCAACTCCATCACAGTTCACTATAGGTCAGGTCGCAAAACTTCTTTCTTTATCAAAAAATACTATTCGCAATTGGATAAAGGTTGGGAAACTAGAGGCAACAATTGATGTAAATGGGATTCATCTTATTTCTCAAAAAGCAATTGATGTTATCAAAACAAAACAAAGTATATCAACAGATTCAAATTTTGAATCCTTAAATAACTCAAAAGATATCAAAATACCTCAACGTCCTTTATCTCTTAGCGAAGCGGCTCACATGTTAAAAATATCAAAAAACACGCTTCTTCGATGGGAAAAGGCAGGTCTTATTTATAGTGCGAGGACCAATGGAAACGCTAGACGATATTATCCTGATGATTTACTCGCTATCACAAAATCTCGCACTCCCTATCAACGAATGCCGACTTTACCTCAATCTCGTCCAAAGGACGATCAGCCTTTGGCTGAAAAGGCCGAACATGAATTACCAGGAGACCCAACATTTTCAGAATTACACACGACACCTTCTGAACTTGAAGATCTATCAAAAGAACCAACATCAGATCTTCCACCACTCCCTGTTTCAACAAATGAAAACATTATTGTAGAACCAATAAAAAATGAATCAAAAGATAGAAAACTGTATCAAAACACACTCCATTTTACTCATGTTTTGAAAAAAACACCGTGGCCAATTATTGCCGCAGTATTTCTTCTCTTTCTTGGCATCGGAATTGTCGCTACACAAGTGATCGGTGTACAAAATCAACGATCAATAAGTTCAAAAGCGGCTGAAACAAAAAAAACAACGGTATTATCAAAACCAAATCCTACTCCTTCAAATCCTTCGGGGTCAATAGGAATGGTATTGGGTGCAACAGGGCAAACTGGTTCAGCTGGTCCAACGGGAGCAACAGGGGCAAGTGGTGCTATTGGTCCACAAGGCGCAACAGGAACAACTGGTTCAGCTGGTCCAACGGGAGCAAGTGGTGTTGCTGGTTCAACCGGCGCATCTGGAGCAGCAGGAACAACTGGAGCAACTGGAGGAGTTGGTGCAACTGGAGGTATTGGTGTAAATGGAACTACAGGATCAAGTGGTCCAACAGGAGCAACAGGGGCAACAGGAACAATGGGTCCAACGGGAGCAACCGGAGCAACCGGGGCAACTGGTATTGCAGGTCCAACCGGAGCAACCGGAGCAACTGGAGAAAATGGTGTAAGTGGTCCAACGGGAGCAACCGGAGCAACCGGAGCAACTGGTGAGATTGGTCCAACTGGAATAACTGGCGATCTTGGACCAACAGGAGCTACAGGATCAACTGGCGCAACTGGAGCTACAGGCGCAACTGGAGAAAATGGTGCAAGCGGCCCGACTGGAGCAACTGGAGCTACAGGCGCAACAGGGGCTACTGGTGCAACGGGGAATGTCGGACGGAGTGGTCCAACAGGCGCAACAGGCGCAACAGGGGCTACCGGCGCAACAGGGGCTACTGGTAGTGTGGGTTATGCTGGTCCAACAGGCGCAACAGGCGCAACAGGGGCTACCGGCGCAACAGGAACAGGAGGAACAAATGGCCCAACTGGAGTATTAGGACCAACAGGATCAACTGGCGCAACAGGTGCAACAGGAATATACGGTGCCACTGGAACATCCGGAGAACAAGGTCCAACTGGGTCAACTGGCGCAACAGGTGCAACTGGCTTTGTTGGCCCAACTGGTGCAACAGGTGCAACTGGAGCAACTGGAGAAATTGGACCAACAGGAGCAACCGGTGATAATGGCCCAACTGGCGCAACAGGTGCAACTGGAGCAACTGGAGAAATTGGACCAACAGGATCAACTGGTGACAAAGGACCAACTGGGGCAACTGGAGAACTTGGAATTACTGGTCCAACCGGTGATTTTGGCCCAACAGGAGCAACTGGCGCTACAGGGGCAACAGGAGCTATTGGTGTAACTGGCCCAACAGGTGCAACTGGCGCTACAGGTGCAACTGGAACAATTGGACGGAGTGGCCCAACCGGCGCAACAGGAGCAACTGGAGCCACTGGAGCCACTGGAGCCACTGGTGAAAATGGTGTTAGTGGACCAACAGGAGCAACCGGCGCAACAGGAGCAACCGGCGCAACAGGAGCAACAGGAGCAACTGGCGTTGATGGTATAGGTGGTCCAACAGGTGCCACAGGAGCTACCGGAGCAACTGGCGTTGCTGGACCAACGGGTGAAATGGGCATGGGAGGAATTAATGGTACACCAGTACTCGGAATTTTGGATAATCTTATTTTTCCTTATCCAGTAGTCAATCGCAGCATTGCACTCGGAAGTACAACATTTGATCCATCTGATAATCCAAGCACAACATCAACCGCAAGTGCGCTTATTCTTCTTGATGGAAATACGGGAGACGTAAAAATATCAAATGGTAACTTTTACGATCTTTCGACATCAGCAGTCAGCGCAACGGGAGTTTGTATTAATACGGTTACTGGACAAGTGGGCCAATGCACATCAGACGTACGCTTAAAAGAAAACATCAATACAATTACGGGGAATGCACTTGATCTTGTTGGTAAACTTCGTCCTGTACCAAATCTTGTACGAGAAAATCCTGAAGATGGACTCCTGACATTTTCATCAAGCTCTCTTATTCCCTATATTGTCAAAGCAATCCAAGAAATGACCCAAGTATTTACTCCACAAAAAATTATTTCTCCTTTAGCAAATATTGACAATTTAAGAACAAATATCATCTCTCCCCTTTCTGGTGATTCAGTAAAAGTGCAATTATCCACAGTTGATTCCAACTTTGTTATCACCAATGAATATCATGAACCGGTTGCAGCACATTATACGCGTCACGAATTGTCACAAGTTTTGGCGATATTGAAGAAAGAATCGCTTCTATTTCCTCACTTATTGCAAATATTGCAACGACATCAGGTGTGCTTTCAGAAGCAACAGAAAGCGCGATAGCTGAAATAATTACTCCGCCAACAGTGGATTTAAATCCTGAATTACCCGCAACCACCGCTGCGTTCTTAGCAAAATTATTTGAGAATCAAACTGATCAGAATCATATTGATCTTTCAGGACGAAATCTTACACTTGATACAGTTCTTCTTAATAATAATCTCTCAGTTCTTGGTGGCGCAGTCTTGGGTGAAACCATGATTGCAGGATCACTCATGGTCGATGGAACCATCCGAATCACCAGTGACGGAATTCAAACCGCAGGAGAACCGCTTTATTTACAAAAGCTTCAACTTGCCAATCTAGATATTATGGGTGGTTCAATTGTAATTAACACCTCTGGAGATGCGCTGTTTACTAAAAACGTAAAAATTCAAGGAATTCTTGGAATTGATACTGTGCAGCCACTTGAAACACATGATATTACCTTTGATCTTGCCCAAGTTCCACTTCAAGAGTCAACTGATTCTGCTACTCCGAGTGCATTTGGAAAGCTTATTGTAAAAGGGAGTGATGGCATAGCAGTAGCAACTTTTTCTCCTGATGGGTCAGCAAGCGTGAGTGGAACACTAACAGCAAAAGAGCTCGCTTCAGAAAAATTTACTGTAGAAGTAGATAAAAGTGCAACGAATTCAGCTCAAACTGCATCAGTTGGAGAATCAATGATTGAGAAAGGAACGAGTTCAATAACCATTAACACGGACAAGGTTGGGCCAAAATCACTCATCTTTATCACTCCCACCACCCCAACTGATAGAACATTATCTGTTGTAAATAAAGAAGTAGGTTCGTTTACCGTCACCCTCACCTCACCAACTCTCACCGATATTTCCTTTAACTGGTGGGTGATAAATTAGCATTCATTTGTCATCCTGAATTTATTTCAGGATCCAAAATTTTGATATTATCCTAATAATAGAATATATTGTTAATATGGTTGATGAACATACTAAAATTATAGGAAGACTCCATACAATCGCCTCACCCAGAGGACTAAACGTCTATAACCCTTTTTTTAATGAAGCAAAAATTAATGCACTGTATCTCTTATTTTTTAATCCAGACCCAAAGCCATTAGTTGAAGGACTGAAACAATTAAATTTGACGGGAGCAATTACAGCTGGTTTTGAATCAGATTCACGCTTACCTTTATTGCTTGATGAATTAGATGATGTAACAAAATATGTTGGAAAAGTTGGATTCATAAAAAATAGCAATGGCATACTAAAAGGATACACTCAATCAGGTGATGGAATGCTCAAAACGATTGAAAAAACAGGTAATATAGCTAATAAAAAAATTGTTATTGTAGGCGCGGGTAATGTTACTAAGGCTTTACTTTATAAAATATCAAAATATTCCCATCAGCCAAAAGAGGTTGAGTTATATAATCGAACAATTGATAAAGCAGAAAAATTAAAAAGTGATTTTGTGTTTGTTAAGAAGGTTTCTTTACTTGATAAACTAGTTGAAGCTGAAGGTGATATTCTAGTTAATCTTACAAAAATGGGTGGAAGTGAGCCAGATACCATTTTTAATGAAAAACTGGTTGGTAATTTTAATTCGATAGTTGATGTAACTTTCGAAACTGAGAACACCAATTTAATTCAATTAGCCAAGAAACTCAACAAAAATTATGCCACCGGATGGGACATGTTTACTTATCAAGGTTTAGTAATTATGGAAACTCTTCTAGAAACTTCAATTGATGCCAACTTACTAAAAAAACATGTAGCCGCAGGACTTTCAGAAGTTGTTAAGTAGAGATGCTGAAATGAATTCAGCATGACAAGAGCGTTATCCCTGACTTAAACTTTCTAAAAACTCTTCATTGGTTTTGGTTTTGCCGAGTCGATCAATCATCATGACAGTTTGCTCATCATCACCAAGTAAGGTGATCATATGCCGAAGTGTAATAATGCGCTTCATCGCCTCTTCTCCGAGCATGAGCTCATCATGACGCGTGCCTGACCCCGCGATATCTATTGCGGGGAATACGCGTCGTTCCTGGAGTTTCCGTGAAAGATGCAACTCCATATTGCCAGTTCCCTTAAATTCTTCATAAATAAGGTCATCCATGCGGCTTCCGGTATCTACAAGCGCAGTGCCAATGACGGTAAGAGACCCGTTTGTTGATTTTCCACTATCTGCTGCTGCCTCAATACAACGCGCAGCTCCAAGGAATTTTTTTGCAGGAAACAGTGCTGCCGGATCAAATCCTCCAGATAATGTTCTTCCTGATGGATTCACAACAAGATTATATGCTCTTGCAAGCCTTGTGATTGAATCCAAAAGCACAACGACGTCTTTTCCCATTTCAACCAACCGTTTTGCCCGATCTAAGGCAATTTCAGCAACTCTTGTTTGTGCTTGTGGTGATTCATCAAAATTACTTGCCAATACTTCTCCTTTGATGCTTCTGGTCAAATCCGTTACTTCTTCTGGTCGTTCACCGATAAGTGCTGCCATGAGATGTACGTTTGGATAGTTAGCAGTCACTCCAGCAGCTATTTCTTTCAAAATCGTTGTTTTTCCTGCTTTTGGCGGAGAAACAATAAGTCCCCGTTGACCAAAGCCGATGGGACAAAGAAGATCCATGATTCTCGTTGAAAGCGGTTGTTGCCCTGTTTCAAGGCGTAAAAGTGTATTGGGTTCCTCAGCAACCACTTCATTTATTTTTTCAACTTTCAAAAGTCCCCAGTACCGTTCGTTTTCTTTTGGCTGTCTGGCTTGTCCTTCTACTTCATCGCCGTTTCGAAGTAAGAAACGTCTTATTTGTGATTGGGAAATATACACATCTTTGTCGCTTGGAGTAAACTTCGGACGCAAAAATCCATGTCCTTCTGGAGTAAGATCTAAAACTCCCTTGACTGTTTCAGTTGGAACGTTAATATCAACCGTAAACCCAGCCCCATCGGGAGCGGGAACAAAATCCCGTTGAACAGGTCTATTATACCCACCTTGATATCCTCGAGACTGATACCCTTGTTGCTGATATCCGCCTTGATTTCCGTACGAACGAAGGGCTCCCATTGGCCTGTCATATCTTCCTCCACCACGATTGTATTGTTGTGGTCGATACCCGCCTGGAGCTGTTGATCGATAGACTGGCTGCGGAGTCGTAGTTGATGTGGTAGGGGCCACTACTTGTTCAATAGAGATCTCAGGAACAACTGTCGTTTCCTTTGAAGGAACAACTGGTGCCTCAGAACCTGGTCCACCAATGAGATCATCGATAGATAATCCTTGTTTTGGGACTTCAACTGGTTCCGGTGTTTTGGATTCTTTTAGTTCTTTTGGGACTTTCACTTCTTCAGTTTTTTTCTTAGAAGTTGTTTTTTTTACAGAGGCTTTGTAGGCCATAATATAGGAAGTCGTGTGCTTCAGACGGTGAAAACGGAAGTTTTAGATCGTTTTACGTATCAGCAACAACGCTTTTTGGAAATTTAGATTAATACATACAGCAAATTCGTCACTTGTTTAGGAATTTTCTTGGAAATTACATTTCTTACAAGAGGAATCAACTAACCAAGGCGTATTTAACCATGTTTTACATACTCTGTCAAGAGTTGATACACCATCATACCTTTTGACTTTTATTCATTATTATTGTATATATTACCTATTCTGCTCATTCTGCCAACCATTTCTCTTATCAATTGCGATAAATAAGAAATGTTTTGCTCTTTACCAAACGAGGGAACATGAATGGTTAGGAATTCATTGTAGATTAATTAGTTAATTTATAACGAGTTCCTAATCATTCAATTAGGATAATGGAGGCGCCGTGTTAAATAAAATCGTAAAACAAATAAAAGAAATACCTATCGGGGGATTCATCGTTCTTCTTATCCTGGGAGGATTTATTGTTCTTCTGCTCGTTGAAAGTGTTTTAATAGGATTCTGGCCAACCGTTCTTGGCATAATCTTAATCTCTCTTGGAATCATCGGTTTATTCAGCCGAATTCTGAGGAATGCTTACAGATTAAAATGAACACTTTCGACTCCCTAAGGGGTGTGCAGACCATCGCACACCCACTGGGTTTTTCTTTGTTCTTCTTTGTTCCCTCGTTTGTCTTTATTTCACTTCATAAACAGTGGTTGTTCCCGACTGAAACGCAACGCGGCCGAGCTGGAGAAACTTTTCCTCTTGTAAATTTGCGTATTTCTCGCGTTCCTGCTTGCCAACAATAATATAGCGGACATGGTATTTTTCAAGTATCAACCGCACATCTTGAACATCTGTTGATTCATAAATCATTCGCACGTCTTCCTGCCGAGGAGACACGATATCGTAGCTTCCTCGCCATAACCACTGATGTACCGCCCATCCAGTGATCGTTGGAAGCCCGGTAAAGGAAGAAATGTGGTTGTAATCAGTATAGCTATCCCCCGCAGCCTCGACGATGACCGCATCCTTAGATTGACTATTCAGCCATTCAATCGCAGCGCTACTATCTGGCAGTTCTTTTTCTAACCATCCAAGTCCGTAGATTCCTTCATATTTTTTCAGTTCTCCAAAGTATGAACGGATCGAAAATATGGGAAATATCGATACAAGAAACACTTGGGGAACAAAAAGAAAAATAATGACTGCTCTAAGAATTCGTTGTGATTTATCCTTCATGAAAAAAACAACGTGCGTTATCACAAATCCGGAAATAACCGACCACCAGATAAATGCCTGGTAACCGAGTTTGAACATGGTATTGCTACGAAAATGCGCGGGGTAAATATCTTTGACGTACAGAAATTCAGGGAAAATAATAAGTGCAATTCCTACAATATAGAACACTTTTAGTGTTCGTTGGATTGGACTATTCTGATCGTCTTTTTTCCATAATTTCTTTACAAATAGCCAAGCGCCACTGAACCAAAAAAATCCCCACAAAAGCCACATCATCCACAATGGTGAGCGTTGACACTTTTCCACTTCTTCAAAGATAAAGGGGCCAATCTTGGAATCCGCTAAAAACGCAGGTGGACAATTAACGCCAATGCCTGTGGCGAATGAATTAAAGTAAAACAGAAATGGAAGAGCGGTTGCTAGTGCAACTAGCGCGACATATCCGATTGGATATATGAAATTCCACCACTGTGTTTTCCATTTTTTTCTGTTTGGAAGAATCATAAATACAAACCACCCAACGGCAAATAACAGTCCGTAGATAGGGCCGTCAAGTGCATTAGTCATAAGAAGAACTCCGAGGAGAAAACCATAAAACACCATGTGAGATATTCGTTTTATAACTTCTGAAGTAAACATATAGAGAAGCAGTGCGATAGCAAGTAACACAAATGGAAGAGAGAGTACATGACCATGCACATCAGATACAACAAACGAGTAACTGGGAAATTCATGAATGGTAAAGGGAATAAACCGAGTTGCATTGGCGTACCAGTACATCTGCATTCCTTCTCCAACTCTCGATAAAAATTCGGAAAACGACCATAGGAGCGTCCAAAACGGTTTCACATCTTCTCCAGTATATCCTTTGGTAAATGCGTAAAGCGTTTGCATGTTACCAGCAAGAGTGACAAGAAATGACGTAAGCACACCGCTTACTATGGCAATAAACCATGAAGCGACCTTTTTTAAACGAATAATCTGGACGCCTATAGAAAAACTCATGGTCGCTGTAAGAGCAAACAGTGTGGCGAGCATGAACGAGATGTCCAAAATAGTAATAATTGATGTATCCCCCAGCCCACCACATATCCATGGCCGGAAAATACTGAGTATTGAGAATAGATTGCATAAATCCGTAATCCATGAATTTTTCAAGTCCGCGAATTGATGGCTCATGCGCTTTCACCCAGCTCCACAAAAGAAGAAGAAAGAAAAAACACAATTCTTCCATTCCTATGACATTGGCCCAATATAGTAATCGTTTCTTATTCTGAATAATTGCTTGCTTACTTGAATGAAAAAATACCGGTGCAATACCAACAAAAAACACAATTCCCATCACAAAAAATACGGTCTGCTGGGTAAATGGAGCAATATGAAGCGTCCCCAAAATATATATTATGTAGGAAACAACCGCAAATCCGACTGCTTTTGCAAAAAAGTATCCCCGATCAAACCATGTAGGAAATAGTCGTTTGGTTAGTGGAAATGCGCACGCGCCAACAAGAAAAAGAATGCTCCACCATTGAAGAACAATAAATAAATCATCGAACCACATACGAAACAAAGTATAAACGATACAAGAGGAAGTATAAAGAGATAAAACGAATGATTAATTGACTTGTTGAGGAAATTTTCCGTGAGCAGCATCAATAATTGTTTGCGCCCATTGCTCAATATTCCGCTCTTCAGCTTCTTTCGTTACCCATGCATTCGCCGGTCCTGCCAAGATATTTCCTTTGTATTTATTAAACATCCCCCCACCATTTTCTTCAAAGGCATATCCAAATATCTTATGGTGCTTCACCATATTAACGAGTAAATCATGATTATAGATATTATGTACAATACCAATAAACATCGCACTTGGTTGTATCATGGAAAGAACCTTATCGCTAAGTATCCCTTGTGTATGTATGTTTTGACTCATCGCTGGAACAATCACATCTGAGGTTTTTATTAATTTAGGAAGTGACACATATACAAAACGTTGATCTCGGCTCTTGCGTGACCAGTATTGCACATTCATACCAATACCTTTTGCTATTTCAGCAATCCTTGTTCCAATATGACCAAGCCCAATAATACCAATGGTTTTCCCAACTAGTTCAATTCCTTGTTGTGTCACACATTCCTCTTTCCAATTGTTTTGCGCTATGATTGGTACACGGCGAGCAAGATTAAACACAAGCATCATTGCCCACTCTGCGACAGCTTCCGTTGACCAATGACGTAAATTTATTACAGGAATACTTTTCATTGCTGCACGTTTTGTATCAATCCAGCTAAACGATGTTGTTTGGAGACAAATCGCTTTCACGTGTGGAATGGTAAAAAGCTCGTTTGGCGCTTTCCAATAGCAAAAATCCGGATCAAGAGCGATAACACAAGGTTCTACTCCTTTCCATAAAGGAGAAAGTGACTGAATCGAATCTGGTTTTGAAAAAACCATAACATTCCCAACGTCCCGTAGCTTTGCTTGAATCTGTTTTGAGGCTAATCGATTATAATTTGGGCTGAGTATAAATATATTCATAAGCATCGTCATAATTTGTGGACATATGACTGCTAAAGGATATAACTACCTTTGACTTTTGTAAAAATGTTGTCCATAATGGTAGACATGAATATTCAAACAACATTAGAACAATTTGGACTAAGTAAAAAAGAAGCTCAAGTTTTTATTACACTCAATAAACATGGTTCAATAACTGTTCTTGAACTTTCCCGACATCTTCAAATTAAACGCACCAGTCTATATCGAATACTTGAGGAATTAATAAGAAAAGGCATCGTTGAGACACAAGTTGATGCGAAAACCACCTATTACACGGCAAGCGGGTCAAAACAATTTGAAAGTTTAGTAGTTGAGCAGGAATCAAAAACAAAACTTCTTCAACAGGCATTTCAGGAATTAACGGTCAACCTTCCTCTTACGACTACACAAAACCAAAAAGAAACTTCTGTCCGATTTTTTCGTAAACAATTGGGGTTAAAACAAATGGAATGGCGGATGATTGAAGCATCAAAAAATAAAGAACTTCTTATAATAGGCACAAATCAATGGTATAAAACTCTTGGATTCGATTTCGCTGAAACTATTCGTGAAGCAATTGTTGAAAACAATATTATCATCTATGAACTGATTAAACATGAAGACGCGGAAGATGTACTTAATCCAAACGGAACAACAACGTGGACCTCTAATAAAGAGTATGTCATTCATCATTTTCGACATCGTGAATTACCACATCAAGTACTTCAGCTCACACAAGACTTTTATGTTTTTGGGGATGCTATTCAATTCCACGGATATCAAGAAGAAGACGTGATGGGAATCGAAATCCAAAGCAGAGACTTTGCGCAGATGTTTCGACAAATCTTTTGGCACTATTGGAACCATGCTACAGTAATTGATAAATTCGGGTCAAAGATAAAAATGAGTAACAAATAAATAGTAATCTATTACGATTCAGTAGAATCTTCACTTGACAAATCGCAGAATTTTGCAACATACTGATGATAGCTGTTATTTTTTATGCCTAAAACCGTAGACACTGTCCCCCAACCACCACTTCTGATTAAACAGAAACAAACTCTCCTTGTTATTGCTATTCTTTTGGTTCTTCTTCCTATATCAATATGGGCGGTAAATCAAATGACAGCAAAACCACCAAAGGCAGCGAATCTTCCTCTTGGAAGTGTCCGTATTAATCCAGAACAAATTGTCACAGATCTTGGAGGAACAACAATATATTTATCTGCTCTTGCCTATGACACTGGCGGCTCCCCTATCTCATCAGGCATTTCCTACCAATGGGG